>Ga0208587_1000020_pt1 | contig 91763 bp, 82 predicted proteins | sample NGESurdeep092012_7_FD_184472 | JGI IMG/M metagenome (GOLD analysis project Ga0208587, IMG submission 184472) | Arctic peat soil microbial communities from Barrow, Alaska - NGEE Surface sample 210 deep-092012 (SPAdes) | ecosystem: Environmental > Terrestrial > Soil > Wetlands > Peat ...
CCGCGATGACCCTGCCCCCCTGCGTCAGCACGAAGCCTTGGGTCGCGGCCGCCGCCCGGCGCGAATCCTCCGTGGCGGCCGCGAGCCCGCGAAAGACCTGGCAGTGCGTGCCGTCGCACAGGTCCGCTCCGTCCTCGAGATGGCGCTCGGCGCGCGCGAGTGCGTATGAGCGCGCGGCAACCGCCTGCGCCTCGAGCGCCGCCGCCGGCGCCCGGCCGATCTCCGGCGGCAAGACGGCCGCCACGTAGTCCTCGAGCGGAACCTCTTCGACCGCACCGCTCTTCAGACGGAGGATCCGGCGCGGACGCGCCGCCGCCGCCACCGCCCGAAACGGCGCGGCGAGGCCGAGAAGAACGGTGAGAAAGAGCCGCCGGTTCACGCGAGACAGATTGTAGGGTTCAACGGCTCTCCCCCCGGGCGCCGGGATGATCGTCGCCCGCCTCGCCGCGAAGCGCGGCGACCGCGTGGCCGAGGACGGAAGCCACCGCCTCGAGGCACTCCACGGCGCCGCGCGGCGAGCCCGGGAGGTTCAGGATGAGTGTCCGACCGCACACGGCCGCGACCTGGCGCGACAGAATCGCGGTCGGGACGGACGCACGCGTCGCCTCCCGCATGACTTCCGCGAGGCCCGGTACTTCGTAATCGAGGACGTCGAGAGTCGCCTGCGGCGTGACGTCTCGCGGCGAGAGTCCCGTCCCCCCCGTCGTGAGGACGAGATCCGCCGCTCCCGTGTCCGCGAGCCGTTTGAGGTTCCAGGCGATGTCGTCACGTTCGTCGGGAAGGATCGTCTGTTCCACGACCACCGCGCCGGCGAGGAGCCGGACCACGGCGTCCGCCACGGCCGGTCCTCCCTTATCGGCTCGCTCGCCGTCATACGAGCGATCCGAGATCGTCAGGATCGCGACGCGCACCGGGGGTCAGCCGCCGATCTCGCTCATGTTGCGCGCATGCAGTGGCAGGTTCGACTTGTTCATGCCGACGAACATGGGATGTCGCTCTTCCTTCATCGCCGCCGCGCGCGCCACGAGAGCGCGCAGGTCCTCGTCGGTCGCTCCGGCGCGCATCGGTTTCAGAAGGTCGACGTCCGCGTGGCCGAAGAGACAGCCTTTGAGAAAGCCATCCTGCGTGAGCCGCATGCGGTTGCAGGTGTCGCAGAAACGATCCGAGACGGGCGTGATGAAACCGAGCGTGCCCGTGTGCGCGCCCGCGGGCGACGTGACGGAATACTCGTCGGCTGGCCCCGCCACGAGCGTCTTCTCGATCGGCGTCAGCACGTAGCCGGCGGCGACCAGGCGGTCCCAGACCTCCGCCCAGCCCACCCAATCCGATTCCTTCCAGTCGTTGTCGCCGAACGGCATGAACTCGATGAACCGCACGCCGAGCTTCTTGTCTTTCGTCATGGCCGCGAGCGGGAGGATCTGGTCGTCGTTGAGGCCGCGGATGACGACCGCGTTGATCTTTACGGAGTGAAAGGGCAGCGACAGTGCGAGAGCGATCGAGTCGAGAACCGGCTGGAAGTGGTCGCGCCGGGCCATCTTGCGGAAGTGCTCGGCTTCCGCGGCATCCAGGGAGACGTTGACCTTCGTGAGCCCCGCGGCCAGGAGGTCGTGCGCCATCCTGGGAAAGAGCACGCCGTTCGTCGAGAGCGCGATGCCGCCCGGAAAGCCGATGGCGGCGAGGTCGCTCACGATCCCGACGAGATCCGGGCGCGTCGTGGGCTCTCCGCCCGTGATGCGGATCTTTTCGACCCCGAAATCAGCGAGGAGGCGCGCGGAGCGCCGGATCTCCTCTCGCGACAGAAGGTGGGGCATTTGGCGGAACTTCTGGTCCTCGGGCATGCAGTAGATGCAGCGGAGGTTGCAGCGGTCCGTGACGGAAATCCGCACGTAGGTGACCCGGCGTCCGTGCCCGTCGATGAGCGCCTTGTCCATGCCGTTTCCTTGCGACCAAGTCTAGCTCAGCGGGCCTTCCCCCGGCGCCAGCTTCCGCTCTTGCCACCCGTCTTTTCGAGAAGTGTGATCTCCCGGATCTCGATGCCCTTGTCCGCCGCCTTGCACATGTCGTACAGCGCGAGCGCCGCGGCCGTTGCGGCAACGAGAGCCTCCATTTCGTACCCGGTCTTTCCCGTCCCCTTGACCTCGGCCGTGATCTCGACGGCCAGCCGGGCAGCGCGCGGCGTGAGATTCACGGCCACCGAGTCGAACGCGAGCGGATGGCAGAGCGGAATCCACTCGGCCGTCCGCTTCGCCGCCTGGATCCCGGCGAGCCGCGCCACGGCCAGCGCGTCGCCCTTCCGGTTCGTTGCCGCGTCGAGGGCGCCAAAGGCGGCCCTTCCCAGCGCGACGACGGCGCGGGCGCGCGCCGTGCGAAGCGTGGCCCGCTTCCCCGAGACGTCCACCATGCGGGCCCGGCCTTCAGCGTCGAGGTGGCTGAGAGGCCGCGCCGCCGCGATCGTCCGCCCTGTTTTCACTTTCGAGCGCTTCATATTCCTCCGGGGAGTTGACGTTGAAGAAATTCGCAGGGGCGCCACCCGGCATCGCGGCCGTCATCTCTTCGGGGATGAGCACTGCGTGGAAGGCATGAAGGGCACCCACAAGAGAGTAATCCCCCGCGTCGAGCCGCGCGCGGAGGGGAGCGAGCGCGGAGCGCCGCCACACCGCGCACAGGGGCTGCGGCCGCCCGCCCGAAACCGGAACCACGGCAGGCGCGTGGATCGCCTCGGCCACCTCGAGGAGGGCCGCCAGAAAGGCCTCCGGGCAGCGCGGCACGTCCGCCGCCAGGACGAGGTTCGTCTCCTCCGGCGAGAACGCGAGCGCCGCGGCGACACCGAACGCGGCCGCGGACTCGGGAGCTCCGTCGATCACGTAGGGAACGGACGTTCCCGCGAACGCCGTCGGATCCTTTCCGACGAAGGCGACGTGCCCGCAAACGATGGCGAGCTTTTCGGCCTGGTAAAGCGCCATCGGCCTTCCCCTGTAAGGCAGGCGCGTCTTGTCGCGGCCCATCCGCGAAGAAAGGCCGCCCACGAGAACGAACCCGTATGGCATCGTGGCGGAATGGTACCGCTGCTTCCGGGCCCCGATCGCATCAGCGTCATCGTGCCGGTAGGCAGAGGCGAACGCGAGCCCGGGAGGGACTTCTTCGAACGCGTCCTGGGGGAGATGCCCGAGCGCGTGCAGATCGTCTGTACGGCTGACGAGGGCACCTCTCCGGAGGTCCTCTCCGCCTTCGCGCATGCCGGGGCCCTCCTTCTTTCGTCCGAAGCGCCCCGCGGCGCCCGTCTCTCCTCGGCCGCAGCGGCATCGACCGGGGACATCTTCCTTTTCCTCCACGCGGACACGATCCTCCCGCGCGGATGGGACCTCGCGGTCCGGCGCGCGGTCGCATCGGGAGCGGCCGGCGGCGCGTTCCGCCTCTCCTTCTCGGGCGGCGGCGCGCGAATGGCCTGGGTCGCCTTCTGGGCGAACGCCCGCACGGCGTTCACGCGCGTGCCCTACGGCGACCAGGCCCCTTTCGTGCGGCGCGACGTTTACGAACGGCTGGGCGGGCACGAGCCCTGGCCCCTCCTCGAAGACTGGGACCTCGCGCGTCGCGTCCGCGACGCCGGACGCGTCGCCCTCCTCCCCGAGGCCGTCTCGACCTCTCCGCGCCGCTACCTCGAGCGCGGGGTCGCGCGGACGGTGCTGCGAAACTGGAGGACCCTGTGGCGCTTCCGCAGGGGCGTCCCGCCGGAAACGCTCGCCGAAGAGTACAGGCGCTAGACGAGCTTCAGGATGTGGCCCATCTTCGCCTTCTTCGTGGCCAGATAGGCGCGCGTGCCGTCCGTCGGCGGGATCTCGAGCGGGACGCGCTCGACGATTTCCAGGCCGTACCCGTCGATGGCGACGTACTTCGACGGGTTGTTCGTGAGGAGGCGGATCTTCCGCACACCGAGATCCCGCAGGATCTGGCAGCCGATGCCGTAATCCCGGACGTCCGGCGCGAAGCCGAGCTTCTCGTTCGCGGCCACCGTGTCGAGGCCCTGCTCCTGCAACTCGTAAGCGCGCAGCTTGTTCACGAGACCGATCCCGCGGCCCTCCTGCAGGAGATAGAGCACGACGCCCTTGCCCAGCTCCCCGACGAGATCCATCGCGCGGTGGAGCTGAACGCCGCAGTCGCAGCGCTCCGAACCGAAGACGTCTCCCGTGAGGCAGGACGAGTGCACGCGCACGAGAACGGGCTCGTCCTCCGTCCATGTGCCCGCGACGAGAGCCACGTGCTCCTCGTTCGTGACCTCGGACCGGTACGCGACGACGCGGAACGTGCCGTGAGCGGTCGGCAGCATCGGGGAGGCGATCCGGTGCACGAGGCGTTCCGTGCGCATCCGGTGGCGAATGATGTCGGCCACCGAGACGATCGGAATATCGTGCTTCCCCGCGAACGTGAGAAGGTCGGGCACGCGGGCCATCGTGCCGTCCTCGTTCATGATCTCGCAGATGACGGCGGCGGGCGTGAGGCCCGCGATGCGCGCGAGGTCGACCGAGGCCTCCGTCTGTCCCGCCCGCTTGAGGACACCGCCCTTGCGGGCACGGAGCGGGAACGTGTGGCCCGGCCGTAGGAGGTCATGGGGCTTCGTCTTCGGGTCGATGAGGGTCATCACCGTCACCGCGCGGTCGGCCGCCGAGATTCCCGTCGTGGTCTTGCCGCGGGCCTCGACGGAGACCGTGAAAGCCGTGCCGTAGTTGGACGTGTTCTGCTCGACCATCGGGTGGAGGTCCAGCTCGTCGCAGCGCTCCTCCGTGAGCGACACACAGACGAGCCCGCGCCCCTCGCGGGCCATGAAGTTGATTCCGGCGGGGGTGACATGCTCGGCCGCGAGGCAGAGGTCGCCTTCGTTCTCGCGGTCCTCGTCGTCGACGATGATGACGAAGCGGCCTTCCTTGAAGGCGGCCGCGGCCTCGGTGACGGAAACGAATCCCACGTTGCTGGTCCTTTCGGGATCGAGCACGGCGCGACGCGCCGACCCCCTCAATTGTAGCGGGAGGCGCCCGGGCCGCCGGCCGGCGTGCCGGCCTCGAGGCGGAAGCCCTTGAAGGGATGATTCGCGAGGACCGACCTCTTGCCGATCTCCTTCACGAGCGTCTTCAGGAAGCCCTCGAACTGGTGGGCGGCCGGCAGGAACGAGCGCGGGGGGCGTTCCCGGGCGAAACCGGCGAGGAATCGCTCGAAGAGGGACCAGTCCTTGAACATGAGATGGCGCATGCCGCTGCGCCGGAAGGACTCGAGCTCGGCCACCAGCACGCGGAGCGCCTTCTTGTCGGGCGCTTTGACGAACTCGTGGGTCGCCTTCACGAGCTGGGCCATCTCGTCCCTCAGAACGAGGCTCTGGTCGAGCCGCGTCCGGTACTCGGGAAAAAGCGTACGCTCGTCGAGTCCCGACGAGAAGGTCTCGGCCAGCGAAATCACGCTCTGCTGATGAAGATCCCTGAGGAGCGCGGCGGCGTCCTCGAGGCGCGTGAGGACGAGGGCGGGGTCCTTCATGAGGACGACGTCCACGAGCTCGACGTCCATGACTTTCCGGACCTCGGCGTCGAGCGCGGCCACGATGCGGCGCAGCCCCTCGGCCTGGACGGATACCTCGGGAAACCGTGGCGCGAGCCGCTTCGAGATGAAGGAGGCGATCGAATCGCTCTCTCCCTTGAGGAGGCTGAAGATCAGGAGCGCGCGCTTGCGCGTCGCGGGCGACTCGGCCGCCGTGCGCGCCCGCTCGGCGTAGCGCAGGCCCTTGAAGAGCGCGACGAACAGGGCGGCGAGGGCACCCCGGTGCGCGGGCTCGGGCAGGCTTCCGAGCACGCGGCCGAGCGACTGCTTCGACTCCTTGTCGAGAACGGGGCGCAGGTTGCCGCGAAACAGGACGCCGAGGTTGGGGTCCTGCCGAAGCGTGCCGACCACGATCCGCCCCAGGGAGAGATACGTCTGGAGCGGGACGAACGGCGCCCGCGAAAGCTCGTCGAGGATCTTCGCAAAATCGTCGAGCTTCTCGACGACGAGGGCAAACTCCGTCTCGGCATTCTCTCCGCGCCGCCTGGCCGGCATCTCGCCGCTGCCCGTCCGTGTGACCTGGCTGTCGAGATAGAGCAGAAAGGACGCGAGACCCTCCTTGCCTTCCCCGAGGAGCTGGGTGGCGAGCATCGCCATGTGGGCCACCCCGGCGCGTACGGCTCCCACCTCTTCGACGTAATTCTTGAGAGAAGCGTGCGATCGTTCGAACGCGGAAAGAGGCAGGCAGTCGATCTGGAAGAAGCGCTCGAGGCCCTTCAGCCACATCTCCATCTCGAACAGGTAGTCGTACTTGACCCGGTTCGAGAACAGAGCCGACGTCTCGAGGACCGTGAAACGGGGCATGGACCATTGTAAGCCCACGCAGACGGCCTCAGGCGCCCCTGAAGCCGTCGTCGAGCCGCCCTCAGAAGGGATACCCGACCGAGAACGCGAAGGCACCCGCATCCTCGCCCGACTTGCGGTCCAGCTTCAGGCCGTATTCGAGCCGGATCGGGCCCACGGGAGTCTGGTAGTGGAGGCCGAGACCCGCACCGGACCGGAGCCGCGCGAGATCCACGCTTTTCGGATCGGCCCACACGTTTCCGATGTCGAAGAAGAGCGCCACCTCGAAGCTGCTTGCGACGGGAATGCGCCATTCGGCGTTCGCGACGAGCTGCAACGTGCCGCCGACGCCCACTCCGTCCGCGTTCAGCGTCTCGCCCGGGATGCCGAGATTGTCGCGCGCGAAGGCGCGGTGCGTGGACGAACCACCCGCGAAGAGGCGTTCCGGCACGGGGACGATGAGGTTGGGGCTGCAGAGAAGTGCGTCGCGCGGCACGACGTCGCACGCCTGGATGTTCCAGATCACGCCGCTGCGGACCGAGAAGACGAGGCGCGTCGAGCCGTAGGGCCGATACAGAGCCGCCTGAAGCAGCGCCTTCAGGAAGTTCGCGTCGGCCGAGAGAAACGGAAACGCGTACTTGACGTCGGCGGCGAGAAACGTGCCCGCGCTCGGGTTCAAGGGGTCGTTGCGGCGGTCCCAGGTCACGCCTCCGGCGACCGAGCTGATGCGGCTCGGCTGATTGAGCCTCTGGTCGGCCCCGAGCCCCGGATCGGAACTGGGACTGACGAGCTCGTACTGATAGCGGAGACCCGTCCTGAGTGACGCCGAAGCGCGATATTCCGCCTGGAGGAAGCCGCCGGTCCGCTTGACCTGGATGTCCGAGAAGTAATCGTTCGTCTGGTAGCCGGCCAGGGAGATCGGAATCTTCCCGCCGAAGAGCGACCGATCGCGCGCCGACAGGATGATCCGCGGATCCCGGTTCGAGATGCGTCCTTCCCCGCTCACCTCGAGCGCGCGTCCGAAGAGGTTGTTGTAGGAGACACCCAGGGAAAGGCGCGCCGAGAGCCGGGTGGCGGGCGCCTGCGGCGCGTACTCGGCGCCGACCCCGTACGTGAGGCTCCACGGCCGCGCCTCGGAAACGGTGACGAGGACCGCCCGCGACAGCGTCTCGGGATCCGTCGGAAACGTCGAAAGCTCGATCTTCTGGAAGATCCCGAGGCGCGCGAGACTCTGCTGCGTGTCGAGAAGCTTCGTGAGCGAGAACGGCGAGCCCTCCTTGTTCGCGAGGCGGTCTTCCACGATGAAGGGCTGCGTGCGCCGGTTGCCGCGCAGGATCGTCTTGCCGAAGACGACGGGTGTCCCTTCCGTCACCGTGTAGAGCACCTCGGCGCGCTCTCCCTCGGGCGGCACGGGATCCAGGAAGCGCGCCGTGGCTTCCACTTTCGCGTCCACGTATCCGCGGTCCACGTATAGCGACTGCAGGAGAGCCGCGTCGTCGCTGACCGAGGATTCGGAGAACGGCAGGCCGGACCGGACAGCGAGTCGCGGAAGGAGCATGTTCTCCGGCACCGTCTTGATGCCCACCACGGTCCGCGTCGCGACGATCGTGCGGAGCCCTTCCTCGACCTTGAACGTCACATCGAGGTTGTCCCGCGAGGCACCCTCCGTCACGGCCGCCGGCGAGACCCTCGCGTACCGGAACCCGTTCGCGCGATAGAGCGCCTCGAGAGCGTCACGATCCGCGACTGCTTCTCCGTCCACGTATCGTCCGGACTCGACGAGGCCGCGCGGACGCATCTGGAGCGCGCCGAAGACGTCCTTCGGGCGCAGGCTGACGGCGTCGGTCACCTTCACGGAGGAGATCGCCCATCGCTCCCCTTTCTCGATCGTGAACGCCACGAGCTCCTCGTCCGCCGTCGTTTCGAACGTGACGTCCACCTTCGCGCGGGCGTAACCCTTTTCCTGATACGTGCGGCGGAGCCCGTCCTTCAGGAGCTGTAGCGAGTCTTCGTCCGAAGGCTCGCCCCGCGTCCAGGGTGAGTCCGGGTGCGCGCGCACCACCTTCTCGCTTTCGCCCGTGACCTTCAGGACGACTCGCGGCCCGACGAAGAGAGCGTAGTGCGGCGTGACGGTCGCCGAGGCGGCGTCGTACGACTCGTCGTCGAGGCGCACCTCCACGCGCGAGTATCCAGCCCGCCGGTAAACGGCCGCGAAGCGTTCGGCATCCTCCCGGGCCGCGGTGCCGCGATAGGGTTTGCTTCTTTTCGATTTCGCTTTCGCGAGCAGAGTCGCCTCGTCGAGCGGGGCGAGCGAGGCCGAGAAGCGGGGAGCTCCCGCGAGGGCGCGCGGCCCCTTCGCAACGTCGAACCGAACGTCCACGGAAGTGTCGTCGGCGCCGGCCTCGACGGCCGTCGCGATCTTGGGATCGAAGTAGCCCTCCTCGCGCAGGACGCGCCGGATCTCGGCCTCGTACCGCGGCTTGAGATCGCTCTGCCACGGATTGCCCGGCCCGAGGCCGATGGCGTCGAGGACGCGGCCGGACGCGGGGACCGAGGAGGAGAGCGCGAGGCGCTCGATCCGCGGCGCCGCGGAGAAAACGACGACCACGATGGAGCCGGCGGGCGATGGCGATGCCTCGACGGCGAGGTCGGAGAAGAGACGCGTCGCGAAGAGGTTGCGGAGACTCGTTCGCACGGCCTCGCTCGTCAGGGTGCGGCCGGGCGCGAGCTCGGTCAGGGCCGCGAGCCGGCGCTCGTCGATTGGCGCGTCGCCGCGAAAGGACAGGGAGGCGATTCCCGTTCCGTAGAACGTCTCGGCGGTCCCGCGCACCGCGACGAGGAGCGCGCCCAGGGCGAGCAGGACGGCGCGGGAGGATCTCATCGCAGCCGCTGCCGGATACGCAGCTCGAGCGAATAGATGCCGTTCTCGTCGAGCCGGGCCTGAATGAGAGCTGCGGGGGTGAGCTGGTAGTTGAGGGTGATGATCTGCTGCTGGTTGCTCGACAGCACGAAAGAGACCGTCGCGTTGAAGTCCTTGCCGAGGCTCTTGCCGACCGTCACGCGGGGCGCGTCGAACGACGTGCCCGTGATCGCGGGGTCGATCTGGAACCGGTCCAGCCGGAAGAACTCCTTCGTCCGGCTCGTGACCGCCGAAGTCGCGAGGCTCGCGAGGAGCTCGCGCGCCGCCCTCGACACGGAATCGTCGGACGAGATCGGCGCCGCTCCGACGGGCGCTCCCGCGACGGCGCTCTGCGGGATGTCGCCGGAGGTCATCAGCGAGACGATCTGCGCCTCGGACAGCTGCGGGTCCGAGGAGAACCGGGGCACGAGGCGCGAAGGCGTGCCCGTGAGGCCGAACGAGATCTGGTACCGGCTCACGGTTCCCCGCGCCTCGAGCTCGAAGAAGGGCTCGATGCGCAGCGCGTTCGAGAAGAGGACCTTGGCCGACTGGATCTCGTAACGCTGGCCCTGCAGCGTGAGGCGGCCGCCCTCTTCGGCCGTGATCTCGCCGAACAGGAGCGGATGGCCCCATGTTCCGCGCACGAAAAGCTCGCCCGAGAGCTTCAGGCGCGCCACGTTGTTGCGCACCTCGATGGAGGACGCTGGCGCAAGAAGCCGGACGTCGAGCTCGACCGCGTCGAACACCGTCGGGTTTCCGCTCGTCACCGCGGCGCGTTTCCTCGCCAAAAGCGACGCGATGTCCAGCGAGAAGTCGCGGCTGTAGACGGCCCGGTCGAGGGTAAGGTCCCCGCGCGCCGAGCGAAGGATCGTGTCGCCCAGAAGTACGAGATCGCCGGAGAACGTGGCCCGGAATCCGTCGAACGGCGACGCGCGGACGTGCCCGACGTGCGCGCTCAGCCGGAAGGACGTGGGCCTGAGGCCGGACAGCGCGGCGAAGCCCCCGAGATCCACCGTGCCGCCGTTGTATCGAACCGAGAGGTCTGAGACCGTGAGGCGGTCTTCCGAAAACAGGAGCGTGCCCGTGATCGACTCGAACGCGGCGCCGCCCGGCGAGGAGATGTCCACGCCGTCGAGCGATACCCGGCCCGCGAGCGCCGGCCTGGCGGCCGTTCCGCTCACCCTCAGGTCCACGGTCGCGCGCCCAGCCGCGTTCATTCCCTCGAGCGCCGGCTTGAGAAGCGCGGCGTCGAACGAGCCGACGGCGGCCAGGTCGAGCGCATGCGGCGCGCTTAGCCCGGCGCTCCCGGAGATCGTGAGCGCCGTCGGCGGCGCCGGGGGCAGATCCTCACGCGGCATCTCCGCGAGCGTCAGCCGTTCGAGAGAGACCTTTCCATTCTCCACCTTGAGCGGCGCGGGCGCGCGGAGCTCGAGCGTCCGCCCGTAGGCCGTGACACGCGCGGCCGATACCGTGCCCTCCCCTCGCAGGGCGTTCACGTCCTTCCCGGTCGAGAGCGACGCCTCGGCGGAGAGCCGCCCATCGAGGCGGGCATCCTCGGGCAGGCCCAGCAGCGACGCGAACGGTGCCAGAGTGGACACCTCAACTCGGCCGCGCCATCGCCCTTCTGTCGCGTCGGGCGCGAGCGTGACCTCGGCCGCTTCGGGAGCGCGCGCAAAAAGAGTGAAAGCGCCGCGGTCGGCCGTCACCCGGAGCTCGAGCTCGGTGCCCGGGCGCCCGAGCGGACTCCCGCTCCACGCCGCATCGGCGACGTGCGCAGAGACGTCGAGGTTCGGCTTGTCCACCGTCCCGGACCCCTTCACCTGCCCCGAAAGAACGCCCGTGAGCGGCAGTCCCCCCGCCGCGTCCAGGCGGGCGATGGGAACGGCCCGAACATCGAGATCGAGTCCATAGGCGCGGTCCGCATATCGATAGAAGCCCCCCCCGCTCGCAGTGCCGTCCGCCAGTCGCGCCGTCGCGTTCTCGATCACGATCCGGTCCTTCTCGAACGCCAGCACGCTTTCCAGCCGGTCGAGCTTCTGGCCCCACAGGCTCGCTTCGGTCAGGACGAGCGGTATCCGGCCGGACAGGACCGGGGTCACGCCGTCGAGCGGAAGCCGTCCAGTGGCCGCGCCGGTGATCGGCAGGTCGAGATCGAGGAACTTCAGCACGCGCTCGATCGGCCACGCGGAAAACTCGGCCGCGAGGCCATCCAGGCGATACGCGCCTTTGAGGGGTCCGCCCCAACCGAGCTTTCCCGTGAGAACGAGCCCGGCATTGCCGTCCTTCGCCGTGAACGGCGAAAACGTGGCTACGTTGTGGTCCACGAGAAACTCCGCCGACGCCGTCCCGAACGGCACGCCGCGCAGCACGAATTGGGATGCCGTGAGTCGGCCCTCGATCCGCGGATCGCCGAAGCTGCGGGTCAGATGCGCGACGATGCGGCCAACGCCTCCCAGCTTCAACGGAGGCGTCAGCGGCTCGTTCTGGATCGCGGGATAGAAGTTGTCCGCGATCCGCTCGACCTCGGCGAGATCGTCGGCGGCGATGTCGAGCTGGAGATCGGGCTCCCAGGTCCCGAGCCGGAGGCCGCCGTCGAGCCGGATCCGCGCGCCTCCGGCCGTCGTGAATGGCACCCCGGAAAAGAGAAGATGTCCGTCGCGAACCTGCAGCGGGCCGCCTCCGGAAACCGGCAATGCGAAGCGCCCGCGCACCGCCGAACCCCTGCCGTCGTCACTCGCGACACGGATCCGTCCAATGCCGTCCGCGTGCTCGATCCCTCCGCGCCCGAACGTGAGCGACGTGTCGAGGTCCGCCCTTCCCATGAGTCCCGTGCCCTTGAGTCCAATATCGGCGAGGAACTGCTCGAAGTCCATCCCGTGGCCGTGCAGCGCGATGCGCACGGGAAGCGGCGGGTTCTTGAGGCGCTCGAGCCGGATGACGGCCTCCAGCGTGCCGCCCGCGTAGTTCGCGCGCGTCACGTTCACGAGAAGCCCCTTCGGATCGACGCGAATCAGGCCCTCGCCGCTCATCGGGAAGGGCCCGAACGCAGTCCCGGGCAGTTCGAACGCGCCGAAAATACGAAACCCGCCGGGCTCGCCGAACCGCATCGTTCCGTGCATCCGGATGCCGCCCGACAACGGGAGACCGAGCCCGAACACTCTCGACAACGATTCCCCCGTCGTCTCGGCCCGCGCGACGAGAGCGAGCACGGGCTTCCTCAGGTCGTCGACTCCCCCGGACGCCTCGACCTTCAGGCGCTCGCCGCGCAGCCTGAGGCCCGTCAGGTGGACGCGCCCCGGCGCGAGCGTCACCTCCGCGCCGAGGGCGAATTCGAGAGTCTCGTTGTTCTCCAGCTTGAAGCGGCCCTTGCGGCACGCGAGCGCGAGGTACGTCACCGTCCGGCTGCGCCCGGACGTGACCGTGACCGCGGCGTCCTGCAGGAGGGCATCGATTTCGGCTTCCCATTCCCGGAACCTCAGCGACGCCCTCTGGACGATCGCTTCCTGAAGGTGGACGTCGAGGCCCCCACCGGTGTCTCCCGAGAAGGCCTTGAGCGGCCCCGTCAGATTCGTGGTGCCGTCCGGGAACACCTCGACGACCACGCGCGGCGAAAGGACACGGAGTTTCGGAAGGTCGATGCGCCTGCTCGTGATCGTCGGCAGGCCGCGCACCTCGATCTCGGAAGCCGAGAACATGGCGCCCGCGAGACCGCGCGGATCGTTGGCCACCGAAACGTCGCGGACGAGGACGGAAAACGGGACGAGCGCGAGGTCGAAGCCACCGAGCGTGACGGTCCTCCCGAGCTTCGCGGTCAGGAAGCTTTCCGTCCTTCGGCGCAGGAGCTCCTGGAAGCGCGTCGAGCGGAAGACGCCGTAGAGGACGAGAAGAGAGAAGACGAGAAGAAGCGTAAAGAGGCGGAAGAGCCGGACCTGAGTGAGGGAGAGCTGCGGAAGGCGGTGCATCTCTCCGTTACCGCGCCGCGCTCTCCCGCTCGCCGCCGAACGAGAGCTTTCCGGCGAGAACCTCGAAGAACGAGGCCTCCGAGGCCCGCACCAAAGAGACAGTCTCGGAGGAGCGCGCAATCGAGATGCGCGTCGTGGAGCTCACGGGGAACCCTTCCTGTCCGTCCAGGGTCAGGAATACGTCCGTGGGGTCGTTCTCCACCGAGAGTTCGAGCCGGACCGAATCGGGGAGCACGAGGGGTCGAAGCGTCAGCGTGTGCGGGCAGATCGGCGTGAGCACGAGCGCCCGCAGCGTGGGTTCGAGGATGGGGCCGCCCGCCGAGAGGTTGTAGGCGGTGGAACCCGTCGGCGTGGCCACGATGAGCCCGTCTCCCCGGTACCGGGACACCAGGCGGCCGTCCACGTCGACGCGGATCGTGGCGATGCGCGCGAGCGCCGACTTGGCGAGGACCGCGTCGTTGACGACGCGGTAGTGGCGGGCGACGCGCGGGGCGCGCGCGCCGTCCGTCACGCGCACCGACAGCAGGCGCCGCCTCTCGACGTGCGCCGTCCCCGAGAGCGCCGCCTCGAGCACCGGGCCCGCTTCGCCCGGCCGGCAGGTCGTGAGAAACCCCAGCGTGCCGATGTCGATTCCGAGCACGGAAACCCCTGGGGCCGGATGGCGGGCTACCGAGAGCAGCGTTCCGTCGCCCCCAAGGGTCACGACGAGATCGACGAGGCGCGCGATCTGCGCGCGCGGGACCCCGCCGGAAACGCCGCGGGCGCGCGACGACTCGAGGTCGTGGACGACCGTGATTCCCCGCCGCACGAGCAGACGCTCGAGCTTGCGTGCGAGGGCGATCGCGGCCGCGCTCCGGTGGCGGGTCACGAGACCCACGCGCCTTACACGGCGGCCTCTGGGCTCCGCGGACTTCACCCCCGAAGTGTAGCGGGATTCCGGCGGAACGCCGCGAGGAGCTCTACGTTTCCCTCCGCCCCCGTGATCGGCGACGGAATCACCCCGCGGCTCGCGAGGCCGAGCGACCCGGCGGCCGCCGTCACGCGGGCCACGGCCCGCGCGCGCACCCCCTCGTCGCGCACGATTCCGCCCCGGCCCACCTCGGTGCGCTCCGCCTCGAACTGGGGCTTCACGAGGAGAAGGGCGTCGGCTCCTTCCGCCAGGAGCGGCACGGCCGCCGGCAGGATCAGGGAGAGAGAAATGAACGACACGTCGGCAACGAGCAAAGAAGGCGGCTCGGGGACTTCGGCTCGCGAGAGAAACCGCGCGTTCACCTTCTCGCGCACGACGACGCGCGGATCGTTCCTGAGGCGGGCGTGGAGCTGACCGTAGCCGACGTCAAGGGCGTAAACCCGCGACGCGCCTCGTGCGAGAAGCACGTCCGTGAATCCGCCCGTCGAGGCGCCGACGTCGAGACAGATCCGCCCCTTCGCGTCGATCCCGAAATGCGTCAGTCCGAAGTCCAGCTTCACGCCTCCGCGCGAAACCCAGGGATGCTCGGGCTCCCCGACTTCGATTTCGGCGTCCTCCGGGACCGGCGTTCCCGGTTTGACCCGCTCGCGCCCAACGACAGAAACACGCCCCGCGAGGATGAGCGCCTCGGCCCGCGTGCGCGATTCGGCGAGCCCACGCTCCACGAGGACGACGTCCAGACGCTTCTTCAGATGATCACGACGACCTTCAGGACGTCGCCTCCCTGGCGCGCGAGCGCGAAAGCCTCGGCGGCCCGCGCGAGCGGCACACGATGCGTGACGATGCCGGCGGCGCCGACGACGCCCCGTTCGAGCAGCGCCAGCGCCTCGCGCATGTCGGCCGCCCCGCAGGAGTAACTGAAGAGAAGGGAGAGATCGCGAAGATACGGCCCGTGCGGCTCGAGCCGCCAGGCCTTGCCGGGCTCGATCGGCGAATAGAAGACGATCCTCCCCGCCGGCGCGGCGGAAGCCAACGCCGACCGCACGGCCTCCTCGGCCGTCGCCAGCACGAAGACCGCGTCGTGCTCTCCCAGCGGTTCCCCGGGAGCAAGGGCGCGGTCGAAGCCGAGGCGGATCGCGTGAGCCCGCCGGGCGGGGTCCGGGTCGCAACCCGTCAGCGGTCCGCTCCCCCTCGATTTCGCGAGAAGGCCAAGGAGGATTCCGTTCGCGCCGAGCCCGATCACGAGGACCGAATCTCCCGAGCCGATGCGCGCCCGCCGCACGGCTTTCACGGCGCACGCGACCGGCTCGACGAGCGCGCCGTCCTCGAACGAAAGGGAGTCCGGCAGACGAAACGTGTCCGTGGAGACCGCCGCGGCCTCGACGCGCACGCGCTCCGCGAGGCCTCCCGGGTGCAGGCGCGTTTTCTTCCACGCCGGGCACATGACGTCTTCGCCCGCGCGGCAGTGCCGGCAGACGCCGCAGGCGGCGTGATGATGGATGACAACCCGATCGCCGACGGCGAACGCGGTCACGCCGGTCCCGACTTCGGCGACGACCCCAGCGGGTTCGTGGCCGAGGACGACGGGCGCCTTCGTCGCGACGTACCAGGGCGTCGTGTCGCTGCCGCAGATACCGACCGCCTTCATCGCGACGACGATCTCACCGGGGCCGGCGAAAGGCGGAGCCATGTCCACCAGCGTCACGTCGTCGAGCGAACGCACGAGGACGGCTTTCATGGAACGAGAGCCACCTTCATGGCGCTGCCGCTTCCGGCGAGGTCGAACGCTTCGCGCCACGCGGCGAGAGGGCGACGCGCCGAGACGATCTCCGCGGCCGGGACCGCGCCGCGCGAAAGGAGCGCGATGGCCTCGTCCACTTCCCGGGGCGTGTAGTGGAACGAGCCCACGATCGACACCTCGCGGTAGTGGATCGCGTGCGCGTCGAGGGAGACGCGCGCCCCGGCAGGCAGCCCGGCGAAGAGGAGCACCGTCCCCCCGTCCGCGGCGAGCCCCGGCAGCGCCTCGATCACACCGGGATCGCCGGTGGTGTCGATGACGAGGGGGAAAGACCGGGGCGACGAGTCCGCGATGCGCGCAACCTCTGCCATATTCCTTTCAAAGAAAGCGAATTTCTCCGGTCGCCTTCCTGCGACGACGATCCGGCGCCCCACGCCGCCAGTCCCCTCTTTCCACCTCAAAAGAAAAAACAGCATCGCCGCTATCGGGCCCGTGCCCACGATCAGGACGTCCCCGCCGACAGCCGCCGCCTTCATCCGGCCGAGCGCGTGCACGACACTCGCCAACGGATCGAGGAGAGCGGCAGCCTCGTCGGAAAGTCCGGGCGGAATCCTTCTCAACCCGTTCTTCACGATGCGCTGCGGGACGAGAAGAAAGTCCGCGAAGGCTCCGAAGAGCGGCTGGTCGAACGCCGTGGCGCAGAGGTTCTCCCGGCCGGCGTGGCACGCCTCGCAGTTTCCGCACGGGCCGGACACCGCCGACGTCACGCGGTCCTCCACGTCGAAAGGGGATCCCGCGCCCGCCCTTTCGATCCGACCCGCGAACTCGTGGCCGAGCGTGAGAGGGAACGGGATCTTCGGATGGCCCCGCCTTAGGAGCTTGAAATCGGTCGCGCACGTGAGCGCGACGGCCACGCGCACGAGGACCTCGCCCGGCCCCGGTTCCGGGGTCGCGACCTCACGGAGCGTGACCCGCTCCGGCCCGTCGCACACGAGTGCCCGCACCCGAAGAGCCTAGCAGGGCGCTGATGCATCCTCCCGCTTGACGCCGGCGAAACCGCCTCTCAACCTCCGGGGCGATGGCGGATCGTGCCGCGACGTTCTACGCAGGAATCTCGATCGCGGCCGCGGTCGCCACGATCGGCCTGAAGGTCTACGCGTGGAAGCTCACCGGTTCGGTCGGTCTCCTGTCCGACGCGGCCGAGTCCGGCGTGAATCTCCTCGCGGCGCTCGTCGCTCTCTGGGCCTTGTGGCGCGCGAGCAAGCCCGCCGACGCCACCTATTCTTTCGGCCAGACGAAGGCCGAATACCTTTCGAGCGGTTTCGAGGGAATGATGATCCTCGCGGCGGCGGCCGCGATCGCGGTCGCGGGCGTCGAGCGCCTCCGGAACCTCCAGCCGATCGAGAACGTGGGAATCGGCCTCGGGATCTCGGTCGTCGCATCCGCGATCAACGGCGGCGTGGCCGTCGTCCTTCTCCGCGCCGGGAAGCGCCTGCGCTCCATCACGCTCAAGGCCGACGCCCAACACCTGCTGACGGACGTCTGGACTTCCGCCGGCGTGCTCGTGGGCGTCCTCCTCGTAAAGGCGACGGGCTGGCTGGTCCTCGACCCCGTCGTCGCCCTCCTCGTCGCCGCGAACATCGTCTGGACGGGCGTCCGCCTCCTTCAGGAAACGAGCCACGGCCTTCTCGACCGGGCGATCGCGGACGACGACCAGGCGGCTCTCGCGGGCCTCCTCGGACGCTTTCACGCCCGCGGCGTCGTCATCCACGGCATCCGCACGCGCGCCGCCGGCCCGCGCCGTTTCATCCAGATGCACGTCCTCGTGCCGGGCGCCTGGCCCGTCAAACGCGGACACGACGTCTGTGAAGAGATCGAGCGCGGCGTGGCCGAAGCCCTGCCCGGCAGCAGCGTCCTGACCCACCTCGAACCGCTCGAGGACCCCACGTCGTGGGACGACCGGGGACTCGACAGGCGTCGCGGCTAGCGCGCCCTAGGCCGACCGCGTCGCGAGAGAGACGAGGGCTCCCTTCGGGGTGAGATGCTCCCGGAAGGACGCCATGAGACCGTCCTCGTCGAGGCCGAGGTCGCGGCGCTGCTCGGCCTGCGTCGCGTGCGGGACGAACCGGTCGGGGATACCGAGGCGGCGGACGTTGGCGCTGACGCCGATCTCCTCGAGCGCCTCGACGACCGCCGAGCCGAAACCGCCGGCGAGCTGGTTCTCCTCGACCGTCACGACCTTCGTTCCCGGCTTCACGAACTGCGCGAGCAGCTCCTTGTCGAAGGGCTTCACCCACCGCGCGTTCACGACGGTGAGCGACGGACCGCCTTCCTTCGCGAGCCGTTCGGCGGCCTTCAGCGCGGGCAGGACGGGATCGCCGACGGCGAACACGACGCCGTCCTTGCCGACGCGCAGCACTTCGCCCTTCCCCACCGGCAGCAGTTTGAGCTCGGGGTCCATCGCGACGCCGTAACCCGCGCCGCGCGGATAGCGGATGGCCGTCGGATGGTCGGAGGCCAGCGCCGTCGCGACGAGGTGCCGGAGCTCGTTCTCGTCTTTCGGCGCGCAGACCTGCATGTTCGGAAAGACGCGGAGATACGTCAGGTCGAAGACGCCATGGTGGGTCGGACCATCCGCGCCCACGACGCCCGCGCGGTCCAGCGCGAAGACGACCGGCAGATCCATGAGGCAGACGTCGTGCATGATCTGGTCGTACGCCCGCTGGAGGAACGTCGAGTAGATCGCGCACACGGGCCGGAAGCCCTGCGTCGCGAGGCCGGCGGCGAAGAGCACGGCGTGCTGCTCACAGATTCCCACGTCGAACGCGCGCTCGGGGAATTTCTTCGCGAAACCGTCGACGCCCGTCCCCTCCGACATCGCGGCCGTGATGCCGACGACGCGCGGGTCTTTCGCGGCGACCTCCGAGAGCGCGTCCGCGAAGACGGCCGTGTAGCTCGGGGGCGCCGACTTCTTCGCGACCTCGCCCGTCTCCACCTGGAAGGGAGCCGGGCCGTGCCAGTAGACGGGATCGTTCTCGGCGAGCTGGTATCCCTTCCCCTTCACCGTGCGCACGTGGAGGAGGACCGGTCCTTCCATCTGCTTCGCGTCACGCAGCGTGCGCAGGAGCATGGGCAGATTGTGTCCGTCGACCGGGCCGACGTACTTGAAGCCCAGCTCCTCGAAGAGCGTGCCGGGGACGAGAACCTTCTTCAGGCCGTCCTCCAGCGCCTCGGCCAGGCCCGCGAGCTTCTGGCCCGCGGGGAGCTTCTTGAGGATGTGCGCGACGTCCTCGCGCACGCGCTGGTAGATCTGCCCGCGCGCGATCCGGAGGAGGTAGCCCGACATGGCGCCGACGTTCGGCGAGATCGACATGTCGTTGTCGTTCAGGATCACGAGGAGCTTGCTCTTGAGGTAGCCAGCCTGGTTCAGGCCCTCCATCGCCACGCCGCCCGTGAGGCCGCCGTCGCCCACGATCGCGACGACCTCGTTCTTCTCTCCCCGGAGATCCCGGGCAATCGCCATTCCGAGGGCGGCGGAGATCGCCGTCGACGCGTGCGCGGCGCCGAACACGTCGTACTCCGATTCCGCGCGGTTCGTGAAGCCCGAAAGTCCGCCCTCCTGACGAATCGTCTTGAGCCGGTCGCGCCGGCCGGTGAGGACCTTGTGCGGATACGTCTGGTGGCCCACGTCCCACACGAGGAGGTCCTTCGGCGTGTCGAACACATAGTGGAGCGCAAGGGTCAGCTCCACCGCGCCGAGGCCCGAAGCAAAGTGCCCCCCCGTCTTGGCGACCGTGTCGATGACGAACGTGCGGAGCTCACTCGCCAGGAGAGGCAACTGCTCCGGCGTCAGCGTCCGCAGGTCGCGCGGCCAGTTCACCTTGTCGAGAAGGGGCGTGGGACGGGGCGAGGGGCTCATGGGCGGGTTCTCCAAGGCGCTCGATTCTACCGGGGACGTTGAATCGCGCTCAGCGCGAACCGCGCGGGCCGCCCGGCGCGTCCACGTAGGCCGCCAGGGTCTTCGCGAAGAGCGCGGAACCCGCGGCCGAGAAATGAACTGGATCCTGGAAATGCACATCCCTGAACGCCTCGCCCGCGAACGGATCGAAGAAAAGGGCGATCCCTTCGTCTCCGAGCTTTCGCGCGACCGCGTTGTAGCGCGCGAGCCCCGCGAGATAGCCCGTCGGCGTGAGGCCGGGCGTCCACCCTTCGAGCCACGCGCGATCCGAGGCCTCCTGCCCAGCACGGAGGCGCGCCGTCTGGGCCACAAGGAGCGTCCGGGCGCCGCGTGAGGCCGCGACGGCGATCGTGGAGCGCAGGTTGCGCTCGTAGACGGCCACGGCTTCCGCCGGAATGTCATCGCGCTTCGGGCCGCCGTTCCACGCATACGAGGGCGTGTACCCAGCGGCGGCCGCCGGCTCCCCCCGCGGCTTCAGGCGGCCGCGCAGCCATTCCACGAACACGAGGCGGGAGACGAACCGTACCGGCACGGGGGCGACGCCCGTGACCCTCGGGAGGATTTCCGCGTGCCCCTCGCTGTAGTCGGGCGCGAACGGGACGTGCCCGGCGGGCTGCAGGTCGTTCACGCCCGAGAACACGACGACGAGGTCGGGCGCAAGGTCGATATCCCGCGTCGCGAGCGACAGAAGGCTCTCGAGGCTCGTCCAGCCGGGGAAGCCTCCGTTCACGACGTCCGCGGTCGGGCGCAGCAGGGTCCCCAGCCGCGCGGGCCAGGTGCCCGCGTCGTCCGCCGCGAGGAGGTCGAACGTCGTCGACCCGCCCTCACAGAGGACGCGATAGGTGCCCGTGAGCTTCGGAACGGGGACGTCGCGCACGTTCGTGACGCGCTGGCCCCGCGTGTTGAAATGCACGACGTGTCCCGCCGCCTCGAGGACGGTGTTGGGACGGCCCGCCACGATGAGGACCGGATGCGGCCGATATGCCTTTCCGATCTTCTCGACGAACCTCGTGTAGGCCGAGACCTGCGTCTGCGGCCACTCCCCCGTCTTTAGGCGAAGCGCCGCGCGGCAGCCGCCCTCGAGGAGGAGGAACAGCGCTCCGGCGATCGCGAGAGGCAGGACCAGGTTCGCCACGAGACCGCGAATCAGCTTCACGCGGCACTGATTATCCGGTCGGTGCCGGCGGAGGATGGTCCGGCGAGCACGCGCGCCGCATAGACGCATGCAATCGGCACGAGCGGGAGCCGGTAGCGGTCGTCCGAGGCCTCGAAGCCCGCGCTCACGGCGAGGACGTAGAGGAACGTCCCGAGGAGCGCGACGTGAACGAGCACGGTCACCTCGCGGCGCCCGAGCCACAGCCCCCATGAGGCCGCGCCCCAGAGCGCCGCGAGGAGCGCGACGAGCCCCGCGGAAACCGCGAAGAGCCACGGGCTCGCACGGGCGAGCCGAAGGGTGAACGGCCCGACGCGCTGATCTTCGTAGAGGGCGACAAGCGTTCCGTCGGGGACGAAGAACCCGTACTTGGGCGACAGGATGAGGCTCGAGGGCGTCAGCAGGAGGACGGCCGCCCCCTTCGCCGCCATCGCCGCGGTCAGGACCGGATGCGCGGCGAAGATCGCGATCGCCTGCCGGCGCCAGCGCGCGTTCAGCTCGACCAGCGAGAGGCGACTCGTGGCCGGGAAGAGGTCCGTGTAACGCGCCTCGCCGAAGATCTCGCGCTCCGTCCCGCCGCCCGAGCGGTACCACCGCTCGCGGTTCCCGAGCCTTTCCTGCATCTCGGGGACGGGCACGCCCTCCGCCCGCGCGAGGACGGGCGCGGCTCGGTAGAAGAGAAGTTCGCTGCTCGCGATCGGCGAAAGCGTGAAAGCGTTCGCGCGCGCGAGGTTCCGGGCCTCCCAGCCTCCGACGAGGAGCAGGGCCGGCAAGAGAAACGCGGCCGCGGCCCCGCACGCCGCGCGGAACGAGCGCCCCTCGCGGCGTGCGACGACGAGAACGAAGAGGGCGGCTGGCGGGAGGAGGTAGTACGAGAGCGGTCTCACGAGCGTCGCGAGCGCGAGCCAGAATCCCGCGCGGGCCGGGCTCGTCCCGTTGCCGGTCGCGTATCCCGCGAGCGCGGACGCGAAAAGCGTGAGCGCGAGTGTGAAGGGCGTGTCCGACAGGACGTCCAGCGCCCTGAGGAAGGTCCCCGGCTCACACGACACGAGGACCGCGGCGGCGACTCCGGCCCGCCCGCCGAAGAGGCGCGTCGCGAGGCGCGCCGCCACGAGCGCGGTTCCGGCCGACAGCAGCGCGCCGAGGAAGGGCGGCACCCACGGCCGCTCGCCGAGAAGGCGCCACGCGGCCGCGACGAGGAGCGGATATCCCGGCGTCCGGTTGATCTCGGGCTCCGGGACGGCCTCCTCTCCCGGCGAGAACGACCCGTGGCGCAGCAGCGCAAGGGCCGGACGCAGGTACGTGCCGGTGTCGATGTACACGACCGCCTGCGGCCTCTTCCCGGCGACGACGGCCAGGAGGACGAGCTTGAGCGCAAGAGCCGCGGCGACGACCACGAAGACCGCCGTGGGCGGCGCCGCCGATCGTCGGTTCAAATCTTCGCCGCCAGGTGGCGCGAGCCCGGCGCGACGAGCGGATCCCCAGCCGCGCACCGCGGGCAGGCCGCGGGCTCGAACGCCGGTACGTCCAGAGCCAGGAGCGTGCGATACGGCACGCCGTCCATTTCCGGGCCTCCTGAGGCCGCCCGCCGGTCGACGATCGACGCGCACACGACGGGCACGGCGCCCGCCGCACGCAGCACGTCGAGGACCTCGCGCGTGGATTTTCCGGTCGTCACGACGTCTTCGACGACCGCGACGCGCTCTCCGGGTTCGAGCGCGAAGCCGCGCCGAAGCGTGAATACTCCGTCGACGCGTTCCGTGAAGAGGGCGCGCACCGCGAGGCCGCGCGCGACCTCGTGGCCGATAATGATTCCGCCCATCGCGGGAGCGACGACGACGGAAGGCGCGAACGGAGCGAGGAGAGAGGCGAGCGCGGTGCCGAGCGCCCCCGCGCGCCCGGGCCACTGGAGCACCTTCGCGCACTGGAGATACGCCTCGGAGTGAAGGTCCGACGAGAGCCTGAAGTGGCCGGACAGGAGCGCTCCCGCTTCCGTGAAGTGGCGGCGGACCTCATCCGGCGTCATGGGGCTCCCGTCCTTCCGCGTTCTCGCGGTCCCGGCGCAGACCGTAGCGGTCGATCTTCTTGTAGAGGTTGGAACGCGGCGTGTCGATGGTCTCGGCCGTGCGCGTCACGTTCCCGGCGCTCTCGGCGAGCTTGGCCACGAGGAAGAGCTTCTCCGTTTCGTCCTGGAATTCCTGCAGCGTCCTGATCGAGAGGAGCCGCTCCCACGCGCCCGCCGCGCCCGCTGCCGCCGCCGGGTCGACCACCCGGCCTCCCCGCACGACGACCGGGGGCGCCGCGTCGCCCGCGCGAGGGGCCGCTCCGGAGTCCACGTTCTCTGCGTCGAGAACGTCCGCGTCGGACATGATCATGAGCCGCTCGACGTGGTTCTTCAGCTCGCGCACGTTCCCCGGCCACGCGCGCGCCGCGAGCGTTTCGAGCGCGGCATCGGTGAAGCGCTTCGGGCGATAGTTGTTCGAGCGCGCGAAGAGCTCGGCGAAGTGCGCCACGAGCACGGGCACGTCCTCGGGCCGGTCGGCGAGCGGGGGAGTCAGGAGGACGAGGACGTTGAGACGGTAGTAGAGATCCTCCCGGAACTTCCCCTGCGCGATGAGCCCCATGAGGTCGCGGTTCGTCGCCGCCACGACACGCACCTTCACCTTCACGACACGCGGGCTCCCGACGGGCTCGACCTCGCCCTCCTGCAGGACGCGCAGCACCTTCGCCTGCGCGGAGGCCGACATGTCGCCCACCTCGTCCAGGAAGATCGTGCCGCCGTCGGCCTCCACGAACTTGCCGGTTTGCTTGCGGTCGGCGCCGGTGAACGAGCCGCGCTCGTGCCCGAAGAGCTCCGATTCGATGAGGCTGTCGGGGATCGCCGCGCAATTCACCTGCACGAACGGGCCGGTCTTCACGAGGGAGCCTTCGTGGATCGCGCGGGCGACGAGCTCCTTGCCCGTTCCGCTCGGCCCCACGATGAGGACCGTCGCGGGCGTCGGCGCCGCCTTCGCGACGTCGGAGAGAAGGCGGCGCATCGCCTCGCTGTTCCCCACGAGGCGCGTGATGCCGAGGCGCGATTTCAGCTCGAGGTTCTCGCGCACGAGACGCGTCGAATCGAGGACGCGCCGAAGCGCGTTCAGGACGTGTTCGGTCCCCACCGGTTTCTCGAGGAAGTCGGCGGCGCCCGCGTGGATGGCCTCCATCGCAGTCTTCACGTCGCCGTGGCCGGAGATCATGATGACGGGCGTCGCGATTCCCCGCCCGCGCATCTTCGCGAGCGTCTCCAGCCCGTCCTGACCGGGCATCTTGATGTCGAGGAGCACCGCGTCGTGATCCGGCGCCTCGGAAATCGCGTTCACCCCCGAAGAAACCGCCGTCACCTCGTACCCCTCGTCCGAGAGCAGCGTTCGAAGCGACTCGCGGATGTCCGGTTCGTCGTCGCAGACGAGGATGCGTCGCGCCATCCGAGGAATCCTAGCAGCCCGAAGAAAGCGCCTCCCGCCTTTCCGGCTCGACCTCGGCCAGCTTTCGGAGGAGTAGGCCAAGCGCGTGAAGCGCGCCGGCGCGGCCGGCTGAAGGATTGGCGGAAGCGTGTGGGGGTCGAACCCACCCGCCGCCCCTCTCGGAGCGAGCACGCTGGTTTTGAAGACCAGGAGGACCGCCGGGCCCCTTGCGCTTCCGCCGCGGATTCTACCGGCACGCGGCGAGCGGGCCCAACGGCCCGGGCTCAGCGCCGCGTGAGCGTGAGGGTGCCCGACACGCTCCCGCAGCATGCCGCGCCGGTGCCTGTCGCCTGCCCCCTGTACGTTCCGCTCAAGCCTCCGGAAGTCGTGACCGTGGCGCTCCCGCTGGCCGAACCGCCGCAGGGCGAGAAACCGGCGAAGCCGATCGCGAAGACGAGGGTCTGACCCTCGACGGTGCCCTGCAGGCTGCCCACGCCCGGGAACTCGGCGACGACCGTGCAGCCCGTCTGGAAGAGCGTGACGTCCTCCGTCTTCGAAAGCCCGCATGAGTCCGTGAAGACGCCCGCGTATTGACCCGTCAGCGGGACGCAGGAGAATGGCGAGGTCGGGGACGTGTCCGAATTGCAGCTCCCGAGGACGAGCAGGCTGGCCAGTGCCACACACCGTTTCAGCGCCCTCACGGCCGTCCTCCGCGCGCTCCGGCGAGACGCTCGACGCTGCCGACGCAGTCCTTCGCCTTGTAGGCGCGCCCCCCGCATTCGAGGAGCAGCGCGTCGAAGGCGCGGCACAGCCCGACGAGCCGGCTCGCGTTCCGGCGGGTGACCGGGAAGTCCAGGGCGAGTGAGAAGCCGTCAGGGGCGTAGCCGCGCGGGGACGGGTCGGCGCGGTGGCGTTTGATCACGGCGAGCGACGAGACGACGCCCGTCTTGTGCTGCAGGCGAAGCGCCTTCCGGAACGCCGCCTCCGCGGCCTCCTTCGGCATGAAGAGCTGGTACTGAATGAAGCCGCCGGGCCGGTAAGCCTCGTTCCAGCCGGGCAGGTAATCGAGGAGAAACGAGTACGCGACGAGCGACTGCCGGTAACGGTGCCGTCCGTGAACGGCCGCCGAGGCGTATTTCGCCAGGTTCACGAGCCGCATCTGAGGACCGCTCGCGGTGAGCCTGAGTCCGAGGAGAAGGATCGGCGCGGGCAGCGGCCCCATGTGGACGTCCGCGATCTGCTCCGCAACGCTCCACCCGCGCGACTCGCCCTCTTTCAGGGCGTGCTCGTTCGCGACGTGGACGACGCTCCGGCCGAGGCCCTTCCCCGTCCGCCAGCAGTCCATCCAGCCGACGACGTAGTCCCAGTCGTCCTTCGCGCGGTCGAGAGCTTCGAGCGTCGCGGCCAGGTTCGGGGTCACGAACGCTTCGACGTCGAGATAGCCGCTCGCGACCTTCTTCAGCCGCAACGCGACCTCCACGATCGGGTCCACGCAACGCCAGTTTCCCGCGACATCGTCGAAGGCCGGCGTCCCGCGCGGGATTTCCTCGACCCGGCCGTCGCCCTTCAGGACCGACACGCTCTCGACGTGGTCGCCGATCGTGCCCTTCTTCCATCCGTTCTTGCCGTGCACGTTCATCGCGACGGCGCCGCCGAGCGTGATGTGCATCGTGCCGGTCACGACGGGGGGCCAGAACCCGCGCGGGATGGCGAACTTCCACAGCGCGCCGAGCGTGAGCCCCGCGCCCGCCCGCACGATACCCGTCGCCTCGTCGAAACCGGCGATCGCGTTCAGGCCGGTCATCTCGATCACGGGCCCGGCGGCGTTGACCGACGCGTCGCCGTACGAGCAGCCCGCTCCGCGAAACACCGGCGCCTCCCCGCGCGCGGCACAGGCCGCGAGCGCGTCCCGAAGCGCCTCGAGCGAGGACGGCCGGAGAACCGGCGACACGGAAACGTTGTAGAGGCCGAAGCCTTCCACCCGTTCCGGAACGGGAAGCGCGCTCACGGCGGGCCGAGCCTCTTGAAGACGAACCGAGGGACGTGCCGCAGCGCGAGGCTGAGGAGCGCCCAGCGGCGGGTGACGTAGAAAACTTCGTGCCCCTTCTCGAGACGATCCGCGATGATGCGGGCGGCGTCGGCGGCCGAGACGACCCAGAAAAGCCCGGACTTCCCCGCCGTCATGCGGGTTCCGACGTAGCCGGGTTTTACGGTCGAGACGGTCACGCCGAACGGCGCGAGGCGGTTTCGAAGCCCCTCGAGAAACGTCGTGAGCGCCGCTTTCGAGGCGTTGTACGCGGGGTTTCCCTTGCGGCCGCGGTCGCCCGCGATGGACGAGATGCCCGCGATCTGCCCGCGGCCCGCCACGCGAAACCAGTTCGCGGCGAGCCCGAGCAGCCGAACGGCCGCCACGGCGTTCACCGCCATCATCTCGGCGTCGCGCGCGGGTTCGCTGGTTACGCCGTCGCCGTGATGCATGACGCCGGCGTTGTAGAGGAAGAGATCGCAATGCCCGGTCACGGCGAGCGCCTCCCGAAACGCGGGCTCGAGCCGCGCGGCGTCCGAGAGGTCGCACACGACTCCATTCACGGTCGCGACCGGGAACCGGTTTCGGAGGTCGGCCACCAGGGTGTCGAGTTTCTGCCGCGAGCGCCCGAGGATCGTCACCCAGAAACCGCGCGCGGCGTAGACCTCGGCGAGAGCCTTCCCGAGGCCATCCGTCGCTCCGACGAGGATCACCCGCTTCACGCCGCGCCCCCCATGGCTGGAATCTTCGCAGACGTGGCCGTCAGGGCCACAGACCCTCCTCTGACGACGAGCCCGAGGTCCATCGGGGGCAGCATGAGCCTCACGGCGCTCCGATGGCAACGCCGGGGCCGGGCGCCGCCCCGCCGTGGACCGTACAGCGCTCCTTCGGCTGCGTGCCCTCGAGGAAGACCTCGTCGAACGACTTCGGACACTCCTCGGTCACCAGCATCCCGGTGGTCGGGTCGATCGACGCCGTGACGACGCCCGGCGTCGACGGGAACGGGGCCTCGAAGTACTGCGACGGCAGGCGGCGCACGAAGTCGGCGAAGATTGGAAGCGCCGCCGAGGAACCGGACAGGTTCAGACCGCGGTTGTCGTCGAATCCGACCCAGACGGCGACCAGGAGGCGCGGCGAGAAACCGATGAACCAGGCGTCGCGCCCGTCGTTCGTCGTGCCGGTCTTGCCCGCGAAGATGCCCTGCGCGCCGAGGCGGCGCGCCGAGGCGCCGGTCCCGCGGTCCACGACGCCCCGGAGAACCGAATCGAGGATCGAGATCGCGTCGGCGTCGGCGCCCCGGACGACGGGCTCGTTCTTCGTCTCGATGCGCCGGGCGTTCGCGCCCACGATTCCGAGAAGCGCATTCGGGCGCACGCGGAATCCCCCGTTCGCGAACGTGCAGTAGGCTGCCGCGATCTCCATGGGGCTCGTTTCGAAGGCCCCGAGCGCGAGCGACGGATACGGCCGCAACGCGAAGGAGATGCCCGCTCGCCGCGCCGTGTCGACGATGTCCGGGAGCAGCGTGCGCCCCGGAGCGGTCTCGGTGACGGCGATGCGCACCGTCGGAATGTTGATGGACTGCTCGAGCGCCTGGCGCGCGGTCATCGGCCCGCGAAACTCGCGGTCATAGTTCTTCGGCGACCACGTCTCGTCCTCGCCCTTGCCCCACACGAGCGCGATCGGCGAGTCGACGAATATCGACGCGGGCGTGATGGGTTTCGGCAGATCGCGCTTTCCGAAAGCCGTCAGGTACACGAACGGCTTGAACAACGAACCGGGCTGGCGCCGGGCCTGCACGACGCGATTGAACTGGCTGACCTGATAGTCGCGCCCGCCCACGAGCGCGCGCACCGATCCCGTCGCCGGGTCGAGCGCGATGACGGCGGCCTGGAGCGCATCCTCCTCTCCCCGCGGCCGCAGGCGCTTGAAGCGCTTCTCGAGCTCCTCGAGACCCTTCAGGACCGCCGCCTGCGCCGCCTGCTGCATGTCGGGGTCGAGCGTCGTGTATACGGAGAGCCCGTCCTCCTTCACGAAACCGGGGGCTTCTTTCACCTGATTGAGCACGAAGTCGACGAAGTGCGGCGCGACGATGCCGGCCGGCGGACCCTTCGACTTCGTGAGGGGAGCGGCGAGCGCCGCGTCGTAGGCCGCCTTGTCGATCTTCTTCTGCTCCAGCATTCCCTTGAGGACAAGGGCGCGGCGCGCCCGGGCGTTCTCGGGATTGCGGTAGGGCGAATACTTTCCCGGCGAGGAGATGAGCCCCGCGAGCATCGCGGCCTCCGGAAGGTCGAGCCGCGAAACGCTCTTGCCGAAGTAGAACCGCGCGGCCTCCTCGACGCCTGTCACGGAGATCGAGCCGCGCTGGCCGAGGTAGATCTCGTTCAGGTAGGCCTCGAGGATCTCCTTCTTGCTGTACTTGGCCTCGAGGATCACGGCCATCAGCGCCTCGACGACCTTGCGCTTCAGCTTCCGCTCCGGCGTGAGGAACATGTTCTTCACGAGCTGCTGGGTGAGCGTGGAGGTGCCGCGCACCGCGGAGCCGCGCGTCGCGCCCTTGAGGACGGCTCCCACGAGACGCCGGAACGAGATGCCGCCGTGCGTGAAGAAGTCGCGGTCCTCGGTCGTCAGGATCGCGTCGAGCACCACCGGGTGAATCTGATCGAGCGTGACGAGCGTGCGGTCCTGCATCTTCTCGTCGTAGACCGACCCGACGAGCTCCGGCTCGAAGACGACGTAGGGCAGCGGAGTGCCGTCGTCGGCGCGCTTGAGCGCCGCCACGCGGCGGCCCGAGAAGTCGATCTCGGCCGCAACGCCGGGAGACCGCCCCCACGCGGTCTCCCGCGGGTTCACGGAAACGAGGATTCGCCCCTTCACGAGCGCGTACTGCCCCGCGGCGACCGGGGCCTTCGACACCTCCGCATAGCGGAGGCGCCCGAGGCGCCGCACGATGTCGTCGGCAGAGAGCGTGTCCCCGGCGCGCACCGCCCACACGTCGGAGTAGAGGCGCGTCGGGAGGGACCACCGCCGCCCATCCATCGTGCGGGAGACGACGCGGGAAAAGTAGAGGACGACGACGATCGCTGCGACGAGGAAGAGCGCCGCGGTCGCGCCGATGAAGAAAAGAGCCGGGCGCGAAATACGGCGCAGGCGGTCCCAGATCGCGCGCGCGGCGCGCGCCACCTCATCCCGGGCGGCGCGAAGGGTACTCGGAAAGTCCACGCCCGGAGTCTAGCGAAGCGCCCGCCCGATGCGTTCAGCCGATCCAGCCGGCCTTCAAAGCCGCCAGCGTGACGCCGGCCGCGAGGATCCAGAGAGCCACGCCGAGAGCAATGGGCCGGAAGCCCACGCGCCGGAGGGCGTCGCGCGTCAGGGACGCGCCGATCAGGAAGAGCGTGACGACGAGGACGCGCTTCGCGCCGGCGGCGACCGCGAGTCCGGCGGGCCGGAGCGCGGGAAACCACGTCACGAACGCGGCCATGACCACGAATCCGACGAGGAACCAGGGCAGCTTCGCGGCCGACGCGCCGCGCTCCCCCGTGCGGCGCGCGCGCGCCCATCCGATGACGAGCGCCACCGGCACGATCCAGAGGGCGCGCGCGAGCTTAACCGTCGTGGCGATCTCGACGGCCTTCGGCCCGTAGGCGGTCGCGGCGCCGACGACCGAGCTCGTGTCGTGAATCGCGAGGGCCGCGAACAGACCGAACCGCGATTCGTCCAGCCCCGCGAGGTGGCCGAGCGGCGGGAAGACGACGAGCGCCACGCCGTTGAGGAGGAACACCGTCGCGAGCGCCACGGAGATGGACTCCGACTTCGCCTTGATGGCAGGCGCCACGGCCGCGATCGCGCTGCCTCCGCAGATCGCGGTCCCGACCGTCACGAGGAGGGACGTGTCCTCCTCGACGCCGAAAACGCGCGCGAGGAGAAGGCCGGCGAGGAACGTGAGGGAGATGCCCACGGCCGTGTAGCCGATTCCCCTGAGGCCCACGCGTCCCACGACGCCGAGGTCGGCGGCCGCCCCGAGTCCCATGACCGCGACGCCGAGAAGGAGGGGCGCGAGCTTCCGCGTGCGGGGGAGCCACGGGTTTCCGAGAGCGAGCGCCACGGCCACGCCCGTCACGAGCGCCGCGGCGGGGGGCACGAACGGCAGCAGGGCGGCCACCGCGAGAAGTGGAACGAGAACGTGTCCAAGCGTCAACGCGCGGAGTGTAGGCTAGCCCGCGTGACGGACGCGCGCGAGGGCGCCTCGGTGGCCACGCTCGTGCTGAGGCGGGACGCCGACGGGACACGCTGGGAGAAGGACTCCCTCGTCGCCGAGGAGCCGCTCGAGATCCGGCTCAAGGAAGGCGAGGCCGAACCGGAGCGGTTCGTCGTGACGATGCGGACTCCGGGCGACGACGACGACCTCGTGGTCGGCCTCCTCTTCGGAGAGGGCGTCATCGAGCATGGGGACGAGATACTGGCCCTCGGGCCGCCCGACGATCCCCGCGTGGCACCGGAACTCGCGAAGAACGTCCGCGTCGTCACGCTCGCCCCCCGCACGGACCGTCCGCGCGCGCGCCGGGCGACAGTGATGGGCTCGGCCTGCGGCGTCTGCGGCCGCACGTCGGTCGACGATGTCGCCGCCATGGCCGCGGCCGCGCGACGGGGGAAGGCCGAACCGCGGCCCGGCGTGGATCCCGACGTGTCGATCCCCGCTGCCCTCCTCACGTCTCTGCCCGGCGCGCTTCGCGCGCGGCAGTCGGTTTTTTCCGCGACCGGAGGCCTTCACGCGGCCGGACTCTTCGAGTCGGACGGGTCTCTCGTGCTCGCGCGCGAGGACGTCGGACGGCACAACGCGACGGACAAAGCCGTCGGCGCCGTCCTCCGGAGCCGTCGGCCCTGCCCGCCCATCCTTCTCGTCTCGGGCCGGCTCGGCTTCGAGATCGCCCAGAAGGCCGCGCTCGCCGGGGTGCGCATCGTGGCCGCCGTTTCAGCGCCGACGAGCCTCGCGGTGGACCTCGCCGAAGAGACCGGCCTCACGCTCGTCGGCTTTCTGCGCGACGAGCGTTTCAACGTCTACACGCACCCCGGGCGCATCACGCGATAGGGCGCCTACTTGAGCAGGTGGTCCTCGACGAACTTCAGCGTCGCGAGGAACTGGAAGTCCTGGTTCTTCTTCTTGCTGAAGCCGTGCCCTTCGTCCTTCGCGAGGAGGTACCAGACGGGACCGCCGTTCTTCTTGATCGCGGCGACCATCTGCTCGGCCTCCGTGTAGGGCACGCGCGGGTCGTTTCGGCCCTGGACGATCAACATAGGCTTCGTGATGTTCCCGGCGTTCGTGAGCGGCGAGATCTTCTGGAGGAACTCGCGCATCTTCGGATCGCGTTCGTCTCCGTATTCCGCGCGGCGCAGATCGCGCCGATAGGCCTCGGTGTGCTCGAGGAACGTCACCCAGCTCGAGATGCCGACGACGTCGACGGCGCAGCGGAAGTGGTCGTTGTAATTCGTCATCGACGCGAGTGTCATGTACCCGCCGTACGAGCCGCCCATCACCATGACGCGATTCTTGTCGAGCCCGGGCTGGGCCGCGATCCAGTCGAGGAGGGCGCCGATGTCCTTCACCGAATCCTCGCGCTTCTCGGCGTTGTCGAGGGTGAGAAACGTCTTGCCGAAGCCCGACGAGCCGCGCACGTTCGGGAAGATCAAGGCGACGCCGAGCTCGTTCAGGTAGAAGTTGCTCCGGCCGAGGAAGCCGGGCTGGTACTGCCCCTCGGGACCGCCGTGGATGTTGAGGATCACCGGGCGCGGGCCGGGGAAGGAAGCGGGCGGGCGATAGAGGAATCCGGTGATGGCGCGGCCGTCGAAGCTCTTCCACGAGATCTTCTCGGGCGAAGGCAGCGCCGCGGGGTCGAGGCCGCCCATCTCGCTCTCCGTCCAACGCTCGATCTTTCCGGAAGGCCCGGCCGTCACGTCGATCGAGTACACGTCCGACGCCGACCGCGCCGAGGACAGCGAGAAGGCCAGGTCCCTTCCGTTCTCGTGGAAGCGCACGGCCCCGATCGTTCCGACGGGAATCTTCGGGAGCGCGATCTCCTTTTTCGTGGCCGTGTCCAGCACGTGCAGCGTCTCGACTCCGCCTTCGTTGACGACGTAGGCGAGCCGGGCGCCGTCTTCCGACAGGCTGAGCGAGCTCACGTCCCAGTCCACGCCGGGCGTCAGGACGGTGATCTTCTTCGTCGCGAGGTCGAGCGAGACGAGACGGTGAAACTCGGCTCCGGAGTCCGTCGTCGTGTAGACCGCTTTCCCGTCCTTCGCGAAGACGGCGCCGCCCCACGCGACCTCCTCCTTCGACTCCGGAGTCGCGAGGCTTTTCGCGCCCGTCGCCGCGTCCACGAGCCAGTACCGGCTCTCGTTCGCGGAAATGTACTCGCCCACGAGAAGCGTCTTGTCGTCGGGCGACCAGTCGACGACGCCCCATCCGCCGCCCGAGACGTCGAGAACCTTCCGCTCCGTCTTCGCGTCCGCGGGGTCCACGACGTAGATGTCGTTGTCTTTCCCGTTCCGCTTCGTGGACTGGTACGCGAGCCCCTTGCCTGAATGCGAGAAGTCGCCGCCCGTGTTCCGGGACTTTCCGTCCGTGAACATCGTGACCTTGCCGGTCTTCTCGTCGCGCCAGAAGAGCTGGTACCACTCCCCGCCGCCGACATCCTTGCTGAAGACGAACCCGTCGCCCGTGTGCGGGCGGAACCGCGCCCCGCTCGTGCGCTCGGGGTAGAACGTCAGCTGCGCGCGCGCTCCGCCCGGGAACTTCACGCGGTGGATCTCGACGACGTCCGCGAAGCGCGTGCCGATGAGCATTTCCCGGCGCACGGGGTGCCACGCCTCGAACGTCGCGCCGCGCGATTCGGTGTAGCCCGCGACACGCTCGGCGAGCGCCTTCGGGATCGCGGGCACCCCGTCCGCCACCAAGTTTTCGTTCGGGAGGACCGCGTCGCCGGCGCCGCGCAGGGGGAGGGGAACGAAGAGTAGGAGAAAGAGGAAGAGGAAAATCTTTCTTAGAAGGTGAATAGGGGCCGCCGCCCTCCCACCGTCCGTGCCGTGCTTCATGCGCATCGCAAATTCCCCCTTCTAAGAAATTCCGGAATCCGAATCCTCATCCGAATCTTCATCCGAATCCGAAGCAAAATCTCTTTCGGTCTTTCTCTCTAGATAAAGACCCCGATCGCGACGATCTCGACGGCCTCGCCCAGCACCGTCGCCTTCTCGCCGACCGTCTTTCCGAGCAGGGCGCGGCCGAGGTCGGAGAGGTACGAATAGACCCCCTGCTCGGGCTTGCTGTCCCAGGGGCCGAGAAGCGTGATGGTTCGCGCGCCCGCCGCACCCTTGATCGTGACGCGCGCGCCCGGCCGCACTTCAGTCGTGTCGACCGTCGCGGGGTCGAGGGCACGCGCCTTGCCGAGCTCTACCTGGATCTTTCCCGCGCGCGCGGACAGGAGCTGCTGCTTGTCGCGCCGCGCCTTGTATTCGAAATTCTCCGAGAGGTCGCCCTCGGCGGCCGCGAGCGCGATTCCCTTCGTGTTCTCGGGAATCTCCACTTTCAGGATGTTCTCCAGCTCCTTGCGCTTGGCTTCGATGGCCCCCGCGGTGACGAAGAACGTCTCGTCGTCCGTCTTCCGGAGGTCCGGGAACCGCATCTCGGCCGCGGCGAGAAGGCCGTCACGCCGATGGGGCTCGAGCTCCTGGTGGCGCGTGAGCGCCTCGAGGAATACGCGAGCCTCCTCCACGGTGGCCTGCTTCACGAGCCAGCCCGCCACGAGCCCGGTTCGGTCGAACATCTCCCGGACCTTGGAGCGGGCCGCACCCAGCTCGTCCCACGTAAGCGCGTCGAGGAGGCGCGTCAGGACCGGCGGATTGAGGCGGGCGCGGAAGGCCTCGTCCTGGGCGGAACGCTGGGCGAACCAGACGAACGCGCGCGGGCCGGAGCGGGGCGACTTCGTGAGCTTTTCGAGCGTGCGCTCGCGCGTGTCGGGGTCGATCTCGGCGAGACTCCGGTCGATCGCCTCGATCGTGCGCGAGTCTTCCTCCTTGAAGAACCATTCGGCGAGGATCGCCGGCGCCTCCGCCGGTTTCTCCTTTACGATGACTTCCAGGGCACGCTCCCGGATCGCGCGGTCACGGAGCCGCGGAAGGAGAGCGAGGGGGCGCGCGAGAACGTGCTTCTCGATGGCTCCCGCGAGCGCGACGCCCGGGAACTTTTCGACGAGGACGGCGATCTCGAAAGCCAGGGCGGGGTCGCGGTCCTCGAGCGCCTCCGCGTCCTTCGCGAGCGCCTTCGCCATCGCGGTCGCAAGCGGCGTCGAACGCTTCTGGTTCTTGCGAAACAGCTCGAGGCGGTCCTTCAGGGGCGCCTTCTCGAAGCGCGCGAGGAGGTTCGCGTCCGCGGCATCCGCCGAGTCGGACCACTCGACCGTCGCGGTCTTGCCGCTGCCATGCACGACGACCTGAGGATTCTTCCGGGCGGCGGCCCACCACGACGTCCACGCATCCTCGGAGATCAGGCCCTTCACAGCCTCCTTCACTTCGGTCATCGTCATCGTGCGGCCGAAGGACTCGATGAGGTGCTTCATCGCGACGCCGGGATCGTCGACCACGCGGCTTTTCAGCGCCTCGGGAGTCGTGAACTTCTCGAAGAGGAAGTGGCCTTCTGCGAGCGGCACGAGATTCTTCGACGCGACGCCGATCGGGATGGCGATGCCCTTGGCCGCTTCGAAGTCCACCCGGACCGAGTCGAGAGCGAAATTCGTCTCGACGACCTTGCCGGCCCCGCGTCCCGCCATCGAGAACACGCGGCCAACCTCGAAGGGAAGCCACTTCTCCGCCTTCTCGACGCGTTGGAGCCCGTCAGCCGGGTCTTTCGCCTCGCGGAACTTGAAACGGCCGAGAAGGGCGACGAGAGACGGACGATTCGGCCATGCGGCGGCGAGGGCCTCCTCGAACAGCTTGTGGAAGCCGTCCGGCGAGGAGGGCGTGGCGCCCGCGCGCACGGCCTCCTTAAGGATCGTCCAGCGCAGTCGCGCCACCTCGGGGTCGGAGGATTTTTTCTTCAGCGCGGCCTCGGCGGCCCCGGCGACGGACTGGACGCGCGCCTTCTGGCCCGCGCGCGCGAGGCCGCGCACGGCGGCGAGCAGCGTCTCGGCCTTCCCGATGGGATCCGAGAGCGAGTCCTGGAAGGCGGATTCGACGAGATCGAAGCGTTTTTCGGAGAGAAGGCTCTGAAGAGGGGCGCCGTTCGTCAACCCAACATTCCCTTCTTCAGATCCTCGGACGGCGGCTTCGGGCCGAGCCAGAGTGAGAAGACCGCGTCCGCGAAATCCTTGCCTTCGAACGTTCCCAGCGCCTTGTCGCCGGCGTAAAGCGTGGTCCCCTTTCCGGGCACGTACACGAAGGACATCGTCTCGCCTTCCTTCACGTCCGGCACGAGGGCGAGCATCTTGTCGATGGAAGCCTTCTGCGACGCGGCTTTCTCTTTCGCGTTCGCCTCGAAACCCTCGGAGAACCCCTCGGTGAGCTGCGTCTTCTTGAGGTCGCGCAGAAAGTGCATGCGGACCGCCTTCGGGGCGTCGGCGGCGACGATGGCCGCGGCGTCCTTCGACGGAGCCGCGAGATAGAGGCCTCCGACGTACACCTTGAAAATGGCCTTCTTGCGGAGGCCGAGACCGTTCAGCCTGAGCGTACTTTCGCCGGCCGACATCGTGTCCGGCAGGTTGACGCCCGCCAGCTCGCGTGCGGCGAGCGGGCGCGCGGCCAGAAACAGACCCGAGAGGGCGAATACCGCGAGAGAAAGACAGGAAAGACGTTTCATTAAGAACCTCCTGCGAGGGGTGGATTCTACGGGGACATGGTTTTTCTTAGAAGGTGAAAGAATCGGACCGGAACGCCGCCCCATCAGAGGTGAGCCGATGCGCAAGCCGAAGTCCCGTTCGAGAAAATCCTCGTCTCCCTCCGCCCCGACACTTACGGTCTCCTTCGTTTCCGTCGAGGTGAAGCACAACGGCTGGCCCGGCGAAAGCGTGAAGGCGACCGATCTGTCGCTGATCTTGCAGCTCGAGGACCCCGCCGCTTCCGGCGAGAACGCCGCGCTCGCCTCCGCGCGTCTTCCGTTTGCGGCTTCGTCCGGACAAACGGTCGCCGCGGCGGATCTCCCGCCCGACAAGAGCGGAAGCCCGTTCTTCGGCGGGCCCGTGAAGCTTTCCAGCCACGTGAACCTTCACGCGCGCCTCTTCGTCGAACGCACGAACGCCGTCGGGCCCATCCTCGGCGCCGCCCTCAATACCGTCATCGGGCAGTTCGCGGGCCGGATTCCGCTCCTCGCGGCGCCGGTGAGAGAGGTGCTCCACGTCCAGATCGGCAAGGTCATCGCGACCGAGCTCGCGCGCGCCAGCGCGATCGTGCCGGTGGACGCCTCGTTCAAGGGAACGCATCCCGTCACGCTCGCACTCGTGGCCCCGCGAACGATCCCCGGCGTCTATGCCCCGCCGGGCAGTCCCGAAGGCTACAAGAAGGGCGTCGTCGCGACGGAGGGAGACCTCACGGCCCTCCTCCACCTCACGCTCACTCTCACGCTGCCGGGCTGAGCCCTCAGCCGCGGATTTCTGAGAACCGCGCGACGCGGACGAACTGGTCGCGCATCGAGCGCAGCAGCGCGATGCGGTTCGCCTTCAACTCGGGGTCCTCGGCCATGACGTGGACCTCGGTGAAGAAGCGGTCGAGGCTCGGCCCCAGGGACGCCATAATCGACAGCGCGTCGCGGTAGCGGCGATGCGCCACGAGGTCGTCGAGCATCCCCTTCGCCTGCAGGTAGTCGAGCGCGAGCGCCTTCTCGGCGTCGTCGGTCATCTTCGCGAGGTCGGGCTCGCCGGCCGCCTCGGGCGCCTGCGCAAGAATGTTCTGCGTCCGCTTGAACGCGGAGGCCAGCGGAAGGAAGTCCTGCTCCTTGCGCATCGCCTCGACCGCCTCCACGCGCTCTTCGGCATCCGCCAGGTCGGGGCAGTCGGTCGTCAGGACGGCCTCGACGACGTCGGGCGCGTGCCCCTTCTTCTCGAGGAGGAACCTCAGGCGCTCGAGGAAGAACGCCGAGAGCTCCTTCAGCATCTCGTCCTTTTGGCGCGGCAGCCCGCCGTGCAGCGCGGCCGCGTCGGCGCAGGCCGCCGGAAGGTCGAGGCGCCACTTCTTGTCGAGGAGGATCTTCACGACGCCGAGGGCCGCGCGCCGCAGCGCGTACGGATCCTTCGAGCCGGTCGGCGCGAGGCCGAGGCCGAAGAGGCCGGTGAGCGTGTCGAGCCGGTCGGCGAGCGCCACCGCGCCGCCGACGTCGCCCCGAGGCGCGCCGTCGTCGGCCGAGGCCGGCCGGTACTGGTCGTACAGCGCCTGCCAGACCTCTTCGCGCTCGCCGTCGCGCCGGGCGTAGAGGCCGCCCACGATCCCCTGAAGGTCGGGAAACTCGCGCACCATGTCCGTGGCGAGGTCCGCCTTCATGAGCCGCGCCGCGCGCACGAGCAGGCCGTCGAGGTGGGACAGGCCGAGCCGGTCGGCGAGTTTCTCCGCGAGGTCCTGGATGCGGCCGGTCTTCTTCAGGTAGTCGCCGAGCGTCTCCTGGAACTGGAGCCTGCCGAGCCTCGGGAGCCGATCCTCGAGCTTCGTCTTTCCGTCGTCGTCCCAGAAAAAGCGCGCGTCCGAAAAGCGTGCGGCGGTGACCCACTCGTTGCCGCGTGCGATGAGCCCCTTCGGGTCACCGATCTGATCGCACACGGCGAGGAAGTGGGCGGCCAGCCCGCCGCCGGAGCGCACGGGCAGCATCTTCTGGTGCTCGCGCATGGATGTGACGAGGATCTCCTCCGGCAGCTCGAGAAAGGCCGGGTCGAAGGATCCGCGCACGACCCCCGGCGACTCGACGAGGTGCGCCCACGTGTCAAGGAGGGCCGCGTCGTCCGCAGGCTCGCCGCCGACTTCCGAGGCGAGGGCGTGCGCCTGTTCCCGCAAGCGGGCGCGGCGGACGGCGAGGTCGGGCTCCACGTGCGCGGCGCGCAATTTCTGAAACCAGTCGGCAACCCCCATCGTCACGATTCGTCCCAGGGCGAGCGTGCGATGGCCGGACGTGGTCCGACCGCTCTCGACGCCGAAGAGACTCATCGGGATCACGAGCCCGTCGAGGAGCACGAGCACCGAATGCACCGGCCGGATCCACTGGGGCGTGCCGTCGCCCCAGCGCATCATCCGGGGGAACGTCATCTTTTCCACGAGCGCAGGAAGGATCTCGCCGATAACGTCCGGAGCGGGACGGCCGGGCGTCACCTTGCGCGCGACGACGTAGGGGCCCTTCGGGAGCGTCGCGACGCGAAGGTCTTCCACGGTGACGCCGTGCGCCTTCGCGAACCCGATCGCGGCCTTCGTCGGATTGCCGTCGGCGTCGTAGCCGACCGAAGCCGGCGGCCCGGTGATTTCGGTCTCGGCGTCGGGCTGGTGGTCGGCCACGCCCTCGCCGACGAGCGCGAGCCGGCGCGACGTGGAGTAGACGGAGAGCGTCCCGCCGAGGCGTGCCTCGGCGAAGGCAGCAGATACCCGCGCGAGGAGGTCCTCGCGCGCCGCGGGCAGGATTCCCGCCGGGATTTCTTCCGCAAGGATCTCGAGGAGAAACTCAGCCATTTTCAGCCCCGTGTTCGGACGGTGGCGCCGCGGCCTTCGGAAGCATCGGGAAGCCCTGGGCTTCCCGTGAGGCCACGTAGGCCTTCGCGCACCGGACGGCCAGCTCACGCACGCGCCGGATGACCCCGACGCGGTCCGTGGTCGAGACCGCGCCGCGCGCGTCGAGAATGTTGAAGGCATGCGAGCACTTCAGCGCGAAGTCGTACGCGGGAAGGACGAGCCCCGCGTCGAGGCAGCGCACGGCCTCCGCCTCGTAGCGCTCGAAGAGCGTCTGCCAGAGGGAGGCGTCGGCCACTTCGAAGCCGTACTTCGAGACCTCGTACTCGTCCTGCTTGCGGGCCTCGCCGTACGTCACGCCCGGCGCCCACTCGACGTCGTAAACGCTCTGCTGCTTGGCGAGAAACATCGTGAGCCGCTCGAGCCCGTACGTGATCTCGGCCGTGATGGGCGCGAGGTCAATGCCGCCGGCCTGCTGGAAGTACGTGAACTGGGTGATCTCCATGCCGTCGAGAAGAACCTGCCAGCCGACTCCCCATGCTCCGAGCGTCGGAGACTCCCAGTTGTCCTCCTCGAAGCGGAGGTCGTGCTCTTTCGGGTCGATGCCGAGGGCGATGAGGCTCTCGACGTAGAGCTCCTGCACGTCCGCCGGCGCAGGTTTGAGCACGACCTGGAACTGCTGGTGCTTGACGAGCCGGAACGGGTTCGCGCCGTAGCGCCCGTCGGCCGGACGCCGCGAGGGCTGGACATACGCCGCGCGCCACGGCTCGGGCCCGAGCACGCGGAGGAACGTGGCGGGGTGCATGGTGCCCGCCCCCACCTCGACATCCCAGGGCTGCTCGAGAAGACAGCCCTTCGACGCCCAGTAAGCCGACAACTTCAGAATGAGAGTCTGCAGGTCCATTCGTTTATGCCCGCCTCGGGGCCTCGGAGTGTACCGAATCCGGGCTCAGCGGAGCGCCGTGAGGAACCGGTAGCTCTTCAGCTCGTGCCCGAGGAAGCTCCGGCGGGCCTCGCGCGTGACGTCCTCGAGGGCGTCGAGGGCGGCGGGCGTCGGAGGCTTCTTGGAAAGGTCCGCGAGGGGGAGCTTCCTCATCGCGCCGAGGAGCACGCGGACGCCGGGCGGCGCGTCCTCCTCGGGCAGGACTCCCGCGAACCGCAGGAGCCACACCTCGAAGTAGCGCGCGGCGAGGGGCGCGGGAACGCCGGCCAGGAGGGCATCGAGGACGTGCCGGACGAGCCGGTAGACGTCCCCCCCCTGCTCGGACTCGGGCACGAACGTGAGCGCGCTCTCGGCGAGATACGGAAGAAGCATCGCGGATTCGGCCCGTGACGCCAGGTCGAAGGCGCTCGCCACGATTTCGAGGCCGTCGACGCGCGCGAGATCGGCCCCTTCGCGGCGGAAGTATGTGAGCGAGACCTCCGTCAGGAGCTGAAGCGCCGCCGCGCGTTTCGACTTCCCGCGCGCGCCCCGCACGGCGGCACGCACGACGCCGTGGTCCTTCGTGAGGAGGGCCGCGACGAGATCCTTCTCGGAAAGAGGGTCGAGCTTCAGAATGAAGGCGGTGGTCGAGACGAGGGACATCCGCCGCGATTCTGCTCCGTCCGGGATCGCGGGCCTTCCGAAGGCCGTCGTGCGGCTCGGCTGGGTCTCGTTCCTGACCGACGTTTCCTCGGAGATGATCGTGCCGCTCCTGCCGGCGTTTCTCGCGACCCTTTCGGGCGTGCCGGCGATGGCACTCGGCTGGATCGAGGGCGTCGCCGAAACGACGGCGTCTTTCGTGAAGATCGTTTCCGGCCGCCTCACGGACCGCGCGAAGGCGAAGAAGCCCCTCGTCTTCCTCGGCTACGGCCTCTCCTCCCTCGCCCGCCCGATCATCGGCCTCGCCCCGAGCTGGCCCGCGATCGTCCTCATCCGCTTCGTCGACCGCATCGGCAAGGGCGTCCGCACGGCGCCCCGCGACACGATGATCGCGAACGCGGCGCCCCCCGGCCGCCGCGGCGCGGCCTTCGGCCTCCACCGCGGGTTCGACAACGCGGGCGCGGTCCTGGGCCCGCTCGTCGCGGCGGGGCTCGTGGGGGTGATGGGGTTTTCTCTAAGAGCGGTTTTTCTGCTGGCGGCTATTCCGGCTGCGCTGTCGCTGCTGGTGCTTGCGTTCGGGGTCAAAGAAGAGAAAGAGAAGATTTCTTCGCGCCCCACCTCGCCCTCTTTACCTTTCAAAGAAAATTCTCCTCTTTCCCCCCTCTTCTGGCGCGCGGCCTGGTTGATCGCGTTCTTCACGCTCGCGGCCTCGTCCGACACGTTCCTCCTCCTGAAGGCGAAAGAGATCGGAATTTCCGCCGGCTGGCTGCCGGTCATCTGGGCGTTTTCGAACGCCGTGAAATCCGGGTTCTCGATGTGGGGCGGGGGCCTCTCGGACCGCTTCGGACGGCGACGTCTGATGTTCGCCGCGTGGACGCTCTACGCGGCCTGCTATGCGGGCTTCGCCTTCGTGTCGTCCGCCTGGCCGCTCGTCGCGCTCGTGGGCGTCTACTCGCTCTATTACTCCCTGTCAGAAGGCACCGAGAAAGCCCTCGTCGCCGATCTCGTGCCCGCCGAGGTGAGGGGGCGCGCGTTCGGCTGGATGAACGGCCTCACGGGTTTCGCCGCCCTGCCCGCGAGCGTAGGCTTCGGCTTCCTGTGGCAGCACGCCGGCTCGCGAACGGCTTTCCTGACCGGGGCCGCGATCGCCGGAATCGCGGCGGCAGGGCTCCTCGTCCTGCAGTTTCCCCGGCCGCGCCCCGCCGGGTAAGATCCCGATCATGTCAGGACCCGTGTGGAAACGCCTTCGCCTCAGGGGCACGTGCGACTCGTGCGGCGAGACCGCCGACGAGCTTTTCGCGGTCGGCACCGTCGTGGACTTCGCCTTCACGCCAGACTCGCGCTATTGCGCCACCTGTTACACCCGCTACGCGGGCCGGTACGACGAGCTGAATCCCAGAGCCGTCGACGAACAGCAGGCGCCACCCGCCATCTCGCGCCCGATCTCGACGGGCGACATGCCGGATTGAGCGCCCTCCTCGAGCGCTTCGCCGGGTCGCCCCTCCGCCCCATCGCCGAGAAGGTCGCCGAAGGCCGGCGCCTCTCGTTCGAGGACGGGGTCGCGCTCTTCAGGTCGCTGGACGTTCTGGGCGTCGGCGCGCTCGCGAACCACGTCCGCGAGGCGAAGCACGGCAACACGGCCTACTACAACGTCAACCGTTACCTGAATCCCACGAACCTCTGCTGGGTAGACTGCGCGCTGTGCGCATGGGCGCGGAAGCCGGGCGTGGACGGCGGTTACACGATGTCGATCGAGGAGGCCGTGGCGGAGTCCGCGGCGGGCTGGCACGACGGCATCACGGAGCTCCACATCGTCGGCGGTCTCCACCCTTCGCTTCCCTATTCCTGGTATCTCGATCTCCTCCGCGCGCTCAAGGCGCGGTTTCCCGGCGTCCATCTCAAGGCGTGGACGATGGTCGAGATCGACTGGATCGCCCGCGTCGCGAAGAAGGACGTCGTGACGGTCATCCGCGAACTCAAGGCCGCCGGGATGGACTCCTGCCCCGGCGGCGGCGCCGAGATCTTCGAGAAGCGTGTGCGCGACGTCATCTGCCGCGACAAGATCTCCGGCGAACGCTGGCTCGAGGTCGCGAAGCTCTGCCATGAGAACGGCGTCAAGACGAACGTCACGATGCTCTACGGCAGCGTCGAGACGATCGAGAACCGCGTCGATCACCTCATGCGCATCCGCGCGCTGCAGGACGAGACGCGCGGCTTCCTCGGGTTCATTCCGCTCGCGTTCCACCCCGAGGAGACACAGCTCCCGGACCTGCCCGCGACGACGGGCCTCACGGACCTGAAGGTCATCGCGGTCGCGCGCCTCATGCTCGACAACGTGGACCACGTCAAGGCGTATTGGGTGCAGATCGGCGAGAAGCTCGCGCCGGTGGCGCTCCACTTCGGAGCGGACGATCTCGTCGGCACCGTGACCGAGGAGACCATCACGCACGCGGCGGGCGCGAAGACCGAGTCGGGCCTCTCGCGCGCCGAGATGGAGCGGATGATTCGCGGCGCGGGCCGCGAGCCCTTCGAGCGCGACGCCTTCTACGAGCGCGTCGCGCGCGATGAGACCGGCAGAGTCCTCAGGGCCAACCGATTCGACTTTTCGAGGCAAGAAGAAGAGAGAGATTCTTCGAAAGAGAAGAAAGCCGGTCACGGCCTCGCATCGTCCCCGGCCGCTTCCGCAACCACGCTCGATGCCTCGATCGCGTCGAGCTGACCGGGCGATCGGGGCTTGACATGGGTATAACTAAAGTTATACTCAGGCCATGAAGACCGCCATCTCTATCCCCGACCTTGTTTTCCGGGAGGGCGAGAAGCTGGCCGCGCGGCGACGCGTTTCGCGCAGCGAACTGTACGTCACGGCGCTCGAAGAGTATCTGGACCGCCATCGGGACGACGCCGTGACCGCCGCGCTCAACGAGGTGTACGGACGTACGTCCTCGGCGCTCGATCCCGGCCTCGCGGCCCTTCAGGCCCTCTCGCTCCCCGCCGATTCATGGAAGTGAAACGTGGAGAAGTCTGGTGGGTCGACCTGCCCGACCCCGTCGCGTCGGCACCGGGCGGGACACGGCCCGTTCTCGTCGTTCAGTCGAATGCCTTCAACCGCAGCGCGATTCGCACGGTCGTCGTCGCCGTGATCACGTCCAACCTGCGTCTCGCGGACGCTCCCGGCAACGTGCCGATCGGTGCGAAGGAAGCGGGTCTTTCCAAGCCCTCCGTGGTCAACGTCTCTCAGCTCCTGACGCTCGACCGGTCCTTCCTGCGCTCGAGATCAGGCCGTCTCAAGCCCGCCACGCTCGAGGCGGTCGACCAGGGACTTCACCTCGTCCTCTCGCTCGCGGAGCGCTGACGTCGCGCGAGCCCGGCCCCCCGGTGCCAAGCGGTCACTCAGGCTTGACGGCCGCCAGGAATCTCTGCGCTGGGCCGCGCCCGCCGCCACGCTGAACGTAGAGGCGGATGTACTTGCCCTTCGGGGCCTTCTTCATTTGCGCCTGCAGCTCTTCCACCGAACCCACGGCCATTCCGTTCACTTCGAGAATGACGTCCCCCTCGGCGAGGTTCGCGTCTCCGGCAGGAGAGACCGGCTTCACGTGCGTGATGACGACGCCCTTCTGGAGCTCGCGGTCGATCGCATAGGCCCGGCGCGCCTGCGGCGAGAGGTCGTCGAGCTCGAGGCCCAGCATCTTCTGCTTGTTTCCGGCCTTCGAGTCGTCTTCTGCCTTCGTGGCCTGCTCCGGCGATTCCTGGCGTTCCTCGAGGGTCGCGACGACGGTCTTGTCCTTGCCGTCCCTCAGAAAGGCGATCGTGACCTTCGCGCCCGGGCCCTTGCTCGAGACGTAGTCGATGAGATCGCGGTTCGTCTTCACGACGACGTCGTCGACCTTCGTGATGATGTCTTCCCGCTTCAGCCCGGCCTTTTCGGCGGGCTTCCCGGCTTCGACCGACGTCACGAGGGCGCCTTCGGGGGCCTTCAGGCCGTAGGTCTCCTGCCACTTCTTGTTGATCGACTCGATCTTCACGCCGAGGAGCCCGCGCACGACCTTGCCCTTCTTGAGCTGAGGCAGGAGGCGCTTGGCCATGTTGACGGGCACCGCGAACCCGATGTTCTGCGCCATGCGCGAGATGGCCGTGTTGATCCCCACGACCTCGCCCGCCACGTTCACGAGCGGACCGCCCGAGTTGCCGAAGTTGATCGCGGCGTCCGTCTGGAGAAGGCTCTCGAACGAGCTCGTGGCCTGCGAGAGGCCCGCATAGCGGCCCTTGCCCGAGATGACGCCCACGGTCACGGACTTGTCGAAGTTCAGGGGGTCGCCGATCGCCATGACCCAGTCGCCCACGCGGATGCGATCCGAGTCCCCGAGCTTCACGACGGGGAACGGCCTCGCGCCTTCGATCTTCAGGAGCGCGAGGTCCGTCGCCGGATCGCGGCCCACGACCTTCGCCGTGTAGTCGTCACGGTCGCCGACCTTGACCTCGATTTTTTCCGCGCCTTCGATGACGTGGTTGTTCGTGAGGATGTAGCCGTCGCTCTCGATGAGGAAGCCCGTGCCGCCCGAGAGCTGCTTCTGGTCTTCGCCGTCCGGGGCGCCTCTGCCCTTCTGGCCGCCGTCGGGTCCGAAGAAGAACTCGAACGGGTCCTGCCCGTCCCCGTTGCCGAAGTTGTGAAACGAGCGGCGCCGGGTCTTGTCGGCCTTGATGATGTCGGTCGCGGTCACCGAAACGATCGCCGGCATGACCTGCTCGGCGATGTCGGCGAACGACGGCAACGCGATCATCTGCGGCGCGCGGGCCGGACCCGCTTCGGACGCAGCGGCCGCAGCACGCGCGGCGGTCTTCTGGGCCGAAGCGCGCTTCGTGAAGTCGAGACTGCCCGCCAGGATCATCCCGAAGACGACCGACCCGGTGAGCAGAGCGGCGAGAGACAGAACCTTCGTTTTAGTGCGCATACCGTCCATAGATGATAGATCCTCGTCGAGGCGGCCTCTGCCGCCTTATTCTTCTCCGAAGGGCAAAGTCCGTGCCGGGCTCGTCGCGTCAAAGCGACATGCCACCCAAAGCGGGGCCAAACGAGGAATCAAAGAGCGGAATGATCGCGGAAAATGCATCGGTCCATCGCGACCGGAATGCCGGCCGCCGTGAGCCGGCGGGCCACCTCCTCGTCCACGACGCCGTCCTGCATCCAGAAGAAGCCGGCGCCCCGGGAGAGGGCCGCGCTCGCGATCTCCGGGACGAATTCCGAGCGGCGGAAGACGTCCACGATATCGACCCGCACGTCCCTCGGGATCGAGGCGAGATCCGGATAGCAGGGGCGGCCCAGCATTTCGCGGTGGCCGGGATTCACCGGGATCACGTCGTACCCCGCGCGCAGGAGATACCGCGCGATCGCGTTCGACGGGCGGCTCTCCTCGGGCGAGCAGCCCACGACGGCGATCGTCTTCGCGTTCGTCAGCGCGCGGGCAATCTCGTCGGGGTCGTTGACCGCAGCCATTTCGCTCCTCAGTTCGGCCGGCCCTTGCCGGCGTATTCCACGTCCTCCGGACGCAGGTTGTAGAAAAACGTGACGGTCACGCCCTCACGGTCGTGGCCGAGGTCGTCCGGCAGCGGACGGAACGCGCTCGAACGCGAGATGGCCTGGAAGGCCGCATTGTCGAATGGCGGAACGCCGGAGCCGGAGAGAATCCTCTCTCCCTCCACGCGGCCGTTCTTCAAGATGAAGAAGCGGATCGTGAGCCGCCCCTTCACGCCGTAGCGTGCGAGCGCGGGCACGTCCCAGTTCCGCTTGATCTTCCGGATCATCTCCGCCGCGTAGGCGCCCCAGTCGTAGCCGACCGTGTCGAACGAGAGCGGACCCGAATCGACGAATCCCCCGTCCCGCTCGAAGCCTCCACCCTCGTCCCCTCCGCCGCCGGACTTCGCGGCCTGGCGGGCCGCGTCGGCCGTGATGGCGTTGAGGTCCGGGGCCTGGATGCCGAGAAGCCGCCTCTGGGCGGCGAGTTCCTGGGCCGTCGGCGGATCGTGAAACGCGCCGGCGCGCGGGGCGAGGTCCGTGAGCTTCTTCGCCTCTTCGCCCGCCGGGCTCCCCTGAGGCGGCTGGGCCGCGGGCGCCGCTGCCGCCGCCGGGCCCCGCTTGCCCGCCTCGAGATCCCGGATACCCGACTGCGGATAGGCCTTCGGCACCGGAAGCACCGGGAGGCTGCGATCGCCCCCGTGAGCCTGTCGGTCCATGTCGGAGAGGACGGGCTTCGGCCCGGGCTGCTTCGCGCGCGCGCCCGGAAAAAGCTGCACGGGAATCGCGGGATCCTGCGGAGTCGCAGCCATGAGTTTCTGAAGGCCGAGGGGATCCACCTGATCCTGCGCGGCGGTGCGCACCGGGAACTTCACGGTCAGAAGGGCGATGACGAGAAGCAGGTGGAGGATGACCGAAACTGCGAACGCGCGCTCCACGCTGATGCGCCGAGTATCGCTCGGCGAAGAGGCGCCCGCCGGGAAGAACTCGGGCGTCGCGACCACCGCCTTCGTGTCGAAGGGGTCTTCCCCCGCGGGCAGACCTCCCCTGGGAGGCCAGACCTCCGCGGTTTCCACGCCTTCGACGAACTCGTCGTTGAGACGGATGACGGTGAGCTTGCTGATGTGTTCCCTCGGGAGGGCGATTTCTGGCGCGCCGGCCCTCCCTCCATGGGAAGTCCGTGCCATCTCGCTCCGCCGAGGATGTTACGTCGTTTCAGGCAGTTTCCGGTGCTCGACCTTGCTCCGGGACGCCCCGCGGCCTATAATCCCGCAGCGGACTTTCAAGGGGCTTGAAAGGGGGCACACGCCCTCTTTTTTTTGCCCCAAAACGGCTCAGGAAAGGCACGAACCGGAAGCATGAAGCAGGCGGCGCTCCCCTTCGACGACGGCACGGCGGACCTCATCCGCCAGCGCATTGCCGCGTTCGGGCTGGATCTCTGCCACGTCGAATGGAAACCGGGAGCGCGCGCCACGCTGACGCTCTACGTGGACAAGTCGGCAGGAGTGACCCTCGAGGATTGCGAGATCGCGTCCCGCGCGGCGTCCGAGATCCTCGATCCCCTCGAGGAAAAGCTCCCGGACTACGCGCTCGAGGTTTCTTCGCCCGGCCTCGATCGCCCGCTGTGGACGCTCGACGACTGCGTGCGGTTCCGCGGACGGCGCGTCGCGGTCCAGCTCGTCCGTAAGGTCGATGGAGCCGCGCGGCTCAAGGGCGTTCTCGAGGACGTGAAGGGGGACACCCTGACCGTCCTTGATGAGGACCAGCACCGAAGATACACTGCGCGGTTCGGCGACGTCCGGCTCGCGCGCCTCGTCCCCGAGCTCTGAACAGTTTACGGCCCACGGAGAACACGACACGATGAGTTCGACTCAACCCCCGACGGAGAGCGGCGCAAGCCCGGAGAAACCGGAAAAAAAGACGGCTAAAGGTGCGCGCGGCGGTGCCAAGGGCAAGAGCACGAAGGCCGCGAAGGCCGCCCAGGCTCCGCCCGCGACGCGAGCCGACGAGATCATCGAAGCCCTGAAGGCCGCCTCGCGCGATAAGGAGATCGACTTCGATCGGCTCGTGGCCGCCCTCGAGGAAGCCATCGCCACCGCGGCGCGCAAGGTCTACAAGGTCCGCGAAATGGGGGCCCGGTTCGACCAGAAAACCGGCATGCTGACCGCGTGGACGCCGTACCGGCTCGTGGCCGAAAAAACGGTCAAGCCGGAGGACGTCGCAGCTGCCGCAGCCGCCGCCCTCGACCCGGACGACGTCCCGCTCGGACAGTCGGCGGCGCCCGCGGCGTCTCCGGCTGCGCCCGTCGATCCGGACAAGGAGATTCGCCTCCCCTACATCGAGGTCCTGCCCGAGGAAGCTCAGGCGCTCCTTCAGGGCGAGCTCCTCGGCCAGAGCTGGCAGATCGTGCGCAACCCGCGCGGCGAGGACTCGACCGGCGAGGAGTCGATCATCGAGCCCGCCGAGATGCGCCTCGGCGACGAGATCCGCCTCTATCGTTCGACCGAGGGCCTCGGACGCATCGCCGCCCAGAGCGCCAAGCAGGTCCTCTACCAGAAGGTCCGCGAGGCCGAGCGCGACAACATCTACAACGAGTACTTCCCGAAGCTCGGCGAGCTCATCACGGGCACGGTCAAGCGGTTCGAACGGGGCGACATGATCGTCGACCTCGGCCGGACCGAGGCCGCGATCCCGCGCGAGCACCAGTCGCGCGCCGAAAGGTACACGCAGGGCGAGCGCGTGCGAGGCGTCCTCTCGGACGTCCACAAGAACCCAAAGGGTTCGCAGATCATCCTGTCGCGCACCGCGCCCGAGCTCCTGATGCGCCTCATGGAAATGGAGGTCCCCGAGATCTACGACGGGACCGTCCTCATTCGCGGCTGCGTGCGGCAGCCCGGCGACCGCGCGAAGGTGGCCGTGTCATCCCGCGAGCGCGACGTCGACCCGGTCGGCGCGTGCGTAGGCATGCGCGGGTCGCGCGTGCAGGCCATCATGCGCGAGCTCCGCGGCGAGCGCATCGACATCATCCAGTATTCGGACGACCTCATCACCTACGCACAGAACGCCCTCTCCCCGGCGAAGATCACGCGCGTGTCGGCCATGCCGGCCGACGACGAGGCCGAGCCGGAGATCGGCGCGGACGGCCAGCCCGTGGAGAGTGTCCCGACCCTCGAATGCATCGTCGAGGAGGACCAGCTCTCTCTCGCCATCGGCAAGCGCGGGCAGAACGTGCGCCTCGCGGCGGCCCTCATCGGCGCGCGCATCGAGATCAAGAGCGAACAGGCCGTCAAGGCCGAGGTCGCGCAGGCTCTCCAGCGGATGCTGCTCAACTCGCAGCGCCGCGGAACGGCTCTCTCCGAAGTTCCGGATGTCGACGAGGCGGCGGTCGCCGCCTTCCTCGCCGCGGGCTACACGACCGTCGGCGATCTCGTGGACGCCGAGGCCGGCGAGGGCGACGACCCGCTCGCGAAGGTCGAGCTCGACAGGTCCGCGCGGGACGCGGCGCTCGAGGCGGTCCACGCCTTCGAGGAAGCGCCGGAAGAAGAGGAGGCCGCGGACGAGGGCGGTCTCGAGTTTCAGGAAGCTGGCGACGAGGAGCCCCCCGAGGGTTCCGCCGCCCCGGTCACGGAGACGCCCGAAAAGTGAAGACCACGTCCGCCAAGTTCACCGTCGCCGAGCTCGCCAAGATGATGGGCAAGCCGGCGAAGGAAGTCCTCTTCCTGCTCCAAGGTATCGGCGTCGACGTCAAGACGGCCGAATCCGTGCTCGACCCCGCGACGGCGCAGGCGCTCCTCATGGGGAAAACGCAGGCGCCGAAGTCGCTCATCGTCCGGCAGGCTCCGTCGGCGGCGGCCGCAGCCGCGGCCGCAAGCGCCTCGGCGGCGAAGGCCAAGACCGAACGCGCCGCCCTGAAGCGCATCAAGATCGTCGAGCGCTCGCCCGACGAAGAGGGCGAGGCCAGCGAGGCCCCGGCCGGCGAAGGCGAGACGCCCGCGGCCGTTTCCGCGCCGTCCGCACCCGCACTCGCCGAGGCGCCCGCGGCTCCGGCCCGGGCCGAGGCCGCAGCTCACGCTCCCGAGGCACCCGTCGAAGCGGTGGCTCCTGAACGGCCGGCTCCCACCGCGTTGCCGCCGCCGGCCGCCGTCGCGCCGCCTCGTCCCGCTCCGGCGGCAGCGGCGGCAACGTTCGCGCCCCTTGCGGCGACGGGCTCGACCTCGGTCGCCGGGCCCGCGACTCCGGCCCCGCGCCCGGCGACGCGCGTCGCGCGCCCGCTCGACCCACCCATTCAGACCGTGAGGCGCCCGGCGGCTCCGCTCCCGCGCGTCGCGACCCCGCCGTCCGCTCCCGCCGGTCCCGCGGGCGCGCTCGGCCGCATCTTGAAGCGCACGGGAGACCTCCCGCCGCGCCCGTCCGCCGTGCCAGTTCCGCCTCCCTCCGCTCCCCGTCCCGACGCGATGATGTCTTACGGCGCGAGCGCGGGGCCGCATTCGCCCGGCGTCACGCACGTCAGGACGGCTCCCCCCGCCGCTCAGGCCGGGACAGCCGCCGCTCCGCCTCTGCGTGGTGCGGGCGGTCTCGGCCGCGCGGTCATCGCGGCACCGCCGGCTCCCGTCGCGCGGCCCGTCCGCCCGGCCCAGCCCATGACTCCCGCCGGAGGCGGTTTCCAGCGCCCCGGATTCCCGCCGCGCCCAGGCATGGGCATGCCGCCTCGCCCCGGTTTCGCACCCCGCCCCGGCTTCGGTCCCCGTCCCGGCGGCCCGTCGGGCCCGGGCTTCGGTCCGCGTCCGCCCTTCGGCCGTCCGCCTCTCGGAGGCGCGGCCGTCGCGCCGCTGCCCGACACCGCCGAGCGCCGGAAGAAAGACGCGACGAAGCCCGGCCTCGGCGTCAAGAAGGGCGACGCGAAGAAGACGGAGTCGAAGAAGCCGCGCACGAAGGAGGTCTCCGCCCTCGAAGAGGACGTGCGCGAGTACCTCGGCTCGTACAAGCAGGACACCTACGAAGACATCCAGACGCCGTCGGGCGAAGGGACGGACGAGGCCCTCGCGGCCAAGCCCCTCTCCAAGTCCGCGCAGCGGCGCGCCGGCAAGAAAACCACGACCACGGAGACCGGCGAGGTCGTCCAGGTCAAGAAGAAGGCCGAGGGGCCTGTCTTCCTCTCGGAAGGCGTCACCGTCAAGGAGCTTTCCGAGAAGCTCGGGATCCTCGCGAAGGACCTCATGAAGGCGTTCCTCGCACGCGGCGTCTTCGCGACGATCAACCAGCCGCTCGACCCGAAGATCGCGGTCGAGATCGCGAAGGAGTTCGGCGTCGAAGCGGCGGTCGTCTCGTTCGAGGAAGAGCTCGAGCTCTCGCGCCAGCAGACCGCGAACGATCAGGCCGCGGCTGGGTCCGCCCCCGCGGAGGACGCCGGCTCTCTCGCCAACGCCGGAGAGCGCGTCCCACGCGCGCCCGTCGTCACCGTCATGGGGCACGTCGACCATGGCAAGACGTCGCTCCTCGACGCGATCCGCAAGGAGAACGTCGCCGAGGGCGAGGCCGGCGGCATCACGCAGCACATCGGCGCGTACCGCGTCATCGCCAAGGGCAAGCCGATCGTGTTCATCGACACCCCGGGCCACGAGGCCTTCACGATGATGCGCTCGCGCGGCGCCAAGGCCACGGACATCGTCGTCCTCGTCGTGGCGGCCGATGACGGCGTCATGCCCCAGACGCAGGAAGCGATCGACCACGCGCGCGCCGCCAAGGTGCCGCTCGTCGTCGCCATCAACAAGATCGACAAGCCCGACGCGAACCCGCAACGCGTCAAGCAGGAGCTCGCCGAGAAGGGCGTTCTCGTCGAGGAATTCGGCGGCGACGTCGTGGCCTGCGAGATCTCCGCCAAGAAGAAGATCGGGATCGACCAGCTCCTCGAGATGATCCTGCTCCAGGCCGACCTCCTCGAGCTGAAGTCCGTGGCGACCGGTCCGGCCCGCGGCGTCGTCCTCGAGGCGCGGCGCGAGGCCGGCAAGGGCACGCTCGCGACCGTGCTCGTCCAGCAGGGCACGCTCCACGTCGGCGACGTCTTCTTCGCCGGCACGGCCGTGGGCCGCGTGCGCGCGATGCTCGACGACCACTCCGCACGCGTGGCCGAGGCTCCCCCCGCGACCCCCGTCGAGGTCATGGGCTTCGAGGACATTCCGAACGCGGGCGACACGCTCCAGGTCGTCGAAGACGAGGGCAAGGCCCGCCAGGTCTCTCAGTTTCGCTCCCTCAAGGAGCGCGAGGAATCGCTCACGAAGTCCTCGCGCATGTCCCTCGACTCGCTCTTCAACCGGATGAAGGAAGGCGAGATGAAGGATCTCGCCCTCATCGTGAAGGCCGACGTGCACGGTTCCGAGGAAGTCCTCGTCCAGAGTCTCGGCAAGCTCTCGACGGAGAAAGTGAAGGTCAGCGTCCTCCACTCCGGCGTCGGCGCCATCTCGGTGAACGACGTACTCCTCGCCTCGGCCTCCGAGGCCATCATCATCGGATTCAACGTGAAGCCCGAGAAGAAGGCCCAGGAACTGGCCGACCACGAGGGCGTCGACATCCGCCTCTACTCCGTCATCTACACGCTCACCGACGAGATCAAGAAGGCCATGACCGGCCTCCTCGACACCGTCAAGAAGGAAGTCACCCGCGGCCACGCCGAGGTGCGCGAGACCTTCAAGGTGCCGAAGATCGGCACGATCTCGGGCTGCATGGTCACGGACGGCGTCATCCCGCGGTCGGCATCCGTGCGGCTCATCCGCGACAGCCGCGTGATCTACGAGGGCAAGGTCGGATCGCTCCGCCGTTTCAAGGACGACGCGTCCGAGGTCAAGCAGGGATTCGAGTGCGGCATCGGGATCGCGGGCTATCAGGACGTGAAAATCGGGGACGTCATCGAGGCGTTCATCATCGAGGAGCTCGCCGGATCGCTGACCTGAGGAGCACGTGGTCGTCGCTCTCGCGGTTTACGAATTTCATCTTCCCGGGTGCCGGGGCCTCAAGGAGAAACGCTCTTTCCTGAGGCCCTTGAAGACCCGGTTGCGCGGCGACTTCGAGATCTCGGCGGCGGAGGTCGCGCACCAGGACCTCCTCCAGCGCGCGAGCCTCGGGATCGCCGCCGTGGGGCCGGATACGGAGGGCCTCGAACCCCTGCTGCAGAGAGTCCGCGATTTCGTCGAGGCGTACGCGGAAGAGAATGGCGCCGAGATCGCGAGCGAACGGCACGAGTTCGTGGGATTCGGGGACGTCGGGGAGCCCGGAAGTTCCTTCGGCGCCCCGGACTGAGGACAGGAGACGCACATGGCGACAGAGAGACGGTCCGGCGGCGCGCCCGGCAGGCGGCCGAAGAAAGTGGGAGACGTGGTGCGGGCGGAGCTCGCGCGCCTCCTCCGGGAAGACCTGCGCGACCCCGCGATCGGGTTCGCGACGATCACCGACGTCGTCATGTCCGACGACCTCCGCTCGGCGCGCGTCTTCGTTTCGGTGTTCGGCGCGAAGGATCAGTTCAAGAAGACGGTGGACTCCCTGAACCATGCCCGGGGACGCCTGCGCTCGCTCGTCGGGAAAAATTGCGGGCTGAGGCACGCCCCCGATCTCCACTTCGCGGAGGACCACACGCTCGAGCGCGGCGCGCGCGTCGAGGAGCTCCTCCGCTCGATCCCGAAGCCGCCTGACGAACCCGGCGACCCCGGCGCGGCATGATGGCCATCACGCCGCGCGATCCGGCGCTCGACGCCGCCTACGAAGAGGTCGCGAGGCGGCTCGCCACGGGGAAGCGCTTCCTCATCACGGGCCATCGCAATCCCGACGGCGACGCCCTCGGCTCGGCGCTGGGCCTCGCGCTCGCGCTCGACGCAAGGGGCAAGGAAGCGCGCGTCGTGATGCGCGACGCCTGGTCCTCCGCGTATTCGAAGCTGCCCGCGATCGCGCGCGTCACCGTGGCGGACGCCCTGCCCGCCGACTGGCCCTCGGACTGGGACGCCCTCCTCACGATGGAGTGCCCTGAGGCGGATCGCGCCGGCTTTTCGAACCTCCTCGCCGGCACGGTCGTGAACGTGGACCACCATCCGGGCAACACGCGCTACGGCACGGTGAACCTCGTCGACCTTCCGGCCGCCGCCGTGGGCGAGATGGTGGCCGACCTTCTCGATCTCCTCGGCTGGCCGCTCACGGCCGACATCGCGACGAACCTCTGGGTATCTTTGGTCTCGGACACGGGCTCTTTTCGCTACTCCAACACCACGCCGAAGGCGCTCGCGCTCGGGGCGCGTCTCGTGGCGGCGGGCGCCGAGCCGGGGCCGGTGAACGAGTTCCTGTTCGAGGCCGCGCCCCTCTCCTCGCTGAGACTCGAGGCTCTCGTCCTCGGGACACTCGAGCTCCACGCCGGCGGCACCGTCGCCACCGTCGAGCTCCCCCGCCGCTTTTTCGAAGAGAGCGGCGCGAAGGAATCGGACACCGAGGGCCTCGTGAATCGCGCCCGCGGCATCGAGGGCGTCCGCGCCGCTGCGCTCCTCCGCGAGGGCGACGGCGGCGAGATCCGCTGCTCCCTGCGCTCGAAGGGCGTCGTGGACATCCGAAGCGTCGCCGCGCGCCACGCCGGGGGCGGGCATCGCAACGCCTCGGGCTGCCGCGTGCCCGGCACGCTCGCCACCGCGAAGGCCGCGCTCGTCCCGGAGATGGCCGAAGCAGTCGCGGCCGTGGCTGCCGTCGATGCCGCATCTGCCGTTCCGGAGGCCGGGTGACGCCTTCCCCATCGCGCGCGGACGGGCCCTCCGGGATTCTCCTCGTCGACAAGCCCGCGAAGATCACGTCCCACGACGTGGTCGACGTCGTCAGGCGCCTCCTCGGGACCCGCCGGATCGGCCACACGGGGACGCTCGATCCCGCCGCGACCGGCCTCCTCGTCCTCTGCGTCGGCCGCGCGGGGCGGCTCCAGTCGTTCCTTACGGGCTGGGAGAAGACCTACGAGGGCACGATGCGCTTCGGCATCGCGACAGACACCTACGACACGGAAGGGACGCCCGCCGGCGAGCCGCATCCCGATCCCCGTCCGGACCGCGCGCTCCTCGACGAGGCGTGCCGCGCGTTTACCGGCGAGATCCAGCAGTCGCCGCCGCCGTTCTCGGCGAAGAGGATCAACGGCAAGAAATTCTACGAGCTGGCGCGAAAAGGCGAGCCCGTGCCGGATCTCCCGAAGACCGTCACCGTGCGCGAGTTCACGGTCCTTTCGCTCGAGGGCGACGTCGCGCGGTTCCGCGTCTCCTGCACCTCGGGCACGTACATCCGCTCGCTTGCGCACGACGTCGGCAAGGCGCTCGGCTTCGGGGCTTATCTCGCGTCGCTCCGGCGCATGTCGATCGGGCCCTTCGGCATCGGGGACGCGCGGACGCTCCCAGAGCTCGAGGCCATGGGGCCCGAAGGCCGCCAAAAAAAGCCCTTCTGGCTCTCCCTCTCCGACGTCCCGCTCCCGTTCCCGGAGATCCCTCTCGCCGCGGCCGAGGCCGCGAAGGTGAAGAGCGGCCACGCCGTTCCCGTCAGGGTCCCGAAAGAGGCGATGGGCGCGATGGGCTCGAAGTTGGTCCGTTTCACCGCGGACGGGGAGCTTCTCGCCCTCGGCCTCCTCGAGCCTCTCGGCAAGGGCGTCCTCGCCCTCGCGCGCCCGAAAATCGTCCTCGGGGAGTGACGTTTGACGCCCGGGAATCGTCCCGGTAGACTCCGTCGGCTGAAAAATTAGAGACGTACAAGGAAAAAAAGAAATTGGCCCAGCTCACCACGAAGAAAGCGGAAACGATCACCAGCTACCGGCGCCATGAAGGCGACACTGGATCCCCCGAGGTCCAGGTCGCCCTCCTCTCGAAGCGCATCTCCGAGCTGACCGAGCACTTCAAGGCCCACGCCAAGGACCATCATTCCCGGAGGGGGCTCCTCCAGATGGTCGGCCGGCGGCGGCGCCTGCTCGATTACGTGAAGAGACGCGACACGGAGCGGTACCGCGCCCTGATCGAACGCCTCGGACTGCGCAAGTAGTCTCTCTTCCCTCACGTTTCGGCGGCAGGCGTCGGCCCGCATTCCGCGGCCCGTGTTCGTCATGCGCGCCGGGCCGGGCCACGTCGAAAGGAATCGTCCCATGCATGACACCCTGACCGTCGATCTCGATGGCCGTCCGCTCACGATCGAGACCGGCAAGATCGCCAAGCAGTCCGACGGCGCTGCCGTCGTGAAGTGCGGCGACACCGTGGTCCTCGTGACCGCCTGCTACGCGAAGGAAGCGAAGGACATCGACTTCCTTCCCCTGACCGTCGAGTACAAGGAATACGCGTACGCCGCGGGCCGCATCCCGGGCGGCTTCTTCAAGCGCGAGGGACGTCCCACCGAGAAGGAAATCCTCACCTGCCGGATGATCGACCGGCCCTTCCGCCCGCTCTTTCCCGAGGGCTTCAACCACGAGACCCAGGTCGTGGGCCTCGTCCTTTCGGCCGACGGCGAGAACGACCCGGACATCCTCGCGATCAACGGAGCGGCCGCCGCGCTCGCGATCAACACGATTCCCTTCCAGCACGTGCTCGGCGCGGTTCGCGTCGGAAAGATCGGCGACCGCTTCGTCATCAACCCGACCGCGAAAGAGCGCAAGGAATCCGAGTTCGACCTCGTCGTCGTCGGCACGCACGACGCCGTCTCGATGGTCGAGGCGGGCGCGAAGGAAGTCTCCGAGGCCGTGATGCTCGAAGCGATCCTGAAGGGCCACGAGCAGGTCCGGAAGATCGTCGAGGCGATCGCCGCGATGGCCGCGCGCCGCAACGTCGTCAAGGCGCCCTTCAAGTCGCCCGCGCCGGTGCCCGCGGAATTCGCCGCCGCCGTCCGCAAGCAGTGGGAGGGCCCGATGATGGAGGCCCTCACCCACGTCGGAAAGATCGAGTCGTACGCGAAGATCAAGGAAGTCAAGAAGTACGGGGTCGAGCTGATCCCCGAGGACCAGCCCGACGCGCGCAAGCTCGCCAAGCGCGCACTCGGTGAGCTCGTCGAGACGCTCACCAGGGAGACGATCGTCTCCAAGAGGACGCGTCTCGACGGCCGCGCCTTCGACCAGATCCGGCCGATCACGATCGAGGCCGGCGTCCTCCCGCGCACGCACGGCTCGTCGCTCTTCACGCGCGGCGAGACCCAGGCCCTCGTCACCGTGACGCTCGGCACGTCCGATGACACGCAGCTCATCGAGGGCCTCGAGGGCGAGTCCGAGCGCGCGTTCCTCCTCCACTACAACTTCCCGCCGTTCTCCGTCGGCGAGGTCAAGCGGTTCGGCTCCCCCGGCCGCCGCGAGATCGGCCACGGCCGCCTCGCCTGGCGTTCGCTGCAGGCCGTCCTCCCGGACGAGAAGGAATTCCCGTACACGATCCGCGTCGTGTCCGACATCCTCGAGTCGAACGGCTCATCGTCGATGGCCACGATCTGCGGCGGCTCGATCGCGCTCATGGACGCCGGCGTGCCCGTCAAGGGCGCCGTCGCGGGCGTCGCGATGGGCCTCGTGAAGGAGGGCGACTCCTTCGCCGTCCTGACCGACATCGCGGGCCAGGAAGACCACTACGGCGACATGGACTTCAAGGTCGCCGGCACCCGCAAGGGCATCACGGCCCTCCAGATGGACATCAAGATCGGCGGCATCACGCCGCAGATCTTCGAGCAGGCGCTCGAGCAGGCCCGGCACGGCCGCCTCTTCATCCTCGACAAGATGGAGCAGACGCTGCACAACGCGCGCCCCGAGCTCTCGGCGTTCGCGCCGCGCCTCCTCACGATCACGGTCCCCGAGGACAAGATCCGCGACATCATCGGCTCCGGCGGCAAGACGATCCGCGCGCTCCAGAAGGAGTACTCCTGCAAGATCGACGTGCAGGACGACGGCACCGTCACCGTGGCATCGAGCGACCTCGGCACCGCCGAGAAGTGCCTCGAGGCGATCCGTCAGCTCACGACCGTGCCCGAGATCGGCACCGAGTACCTCGGCACCGTCGTGCGCATCGAGCCCTATGGGTGCTTCGTCCAGATCCTGCCCGGCATGGACGGGCTCGTCCACATCTCGGAGCTCGCTCCGGGCCGCGTCCGCGAGACGACCGACGTCGTCAAGATGGGCGACAAGATCAAGGTCAAGATCATCGCGATCGACCCCGTGAACGGGAAGATCAAGCTCTCGCGCCGCCAGGCGCTGACCCCCGAGGAGAGCGCGGCGGAGGCCGAGCGCCTCGGCCTCACCGCAGTAGCGGCCGGCGACGGCGACGGTGGGCGCGACGACCGGCCCCGTTTCGACCGGGACCGGCGTCCGGGCGGCGGCGGGGGCTTCCGCGGCGGCCGGCCCGGCGGTGGCGGCTTCCGTCCTCGCTGACCGATCCCTGGGGAATCGAGTCCTCACGGCGGGCCGCACGGCCCGCCGTTTCATTTCAGGGGTGCCTTGACGCGCCGCTCCGGAGGCGCGATGCCCTCCGAAGCGACGAGCGTCCCGCTCCGGTCACCCGTCTCGTACCAGTGACGGAGCGACACGATTCCCGCGCTCCGAAGAGAGTCGTCGGTTCCCTCCTCGAGGTAGCGTTGCACCTCGCGTGCGGCTCCCGCCCGGTCTCCTTCGCCCTCGAGAAGAGTCGCGTAGACCAGGGTGTCCGAGAAGCGATGGCGGCCGGCGGGAATCGTCGAAGGAAGAAGGGGCACGAGAGACAGCGCACCCGCGGCCATCGCCAGAAGACTCGCCTCTCGCAGACGGCGATGGCGTATTGCCTCGATTGTGAAGAAAAGAAAGAGGCCGCAGCCCAGCGCGAGCGGCCCGGCCATGGCAGCGCGGTAGCGGGACGTGGTCTGGACCAGCATGCAGGCTGCGAGCGGCGCGAGGATCGCGATGAACACCAGCAGTCCTTCTTCCTTTCGAAGCACGCCGCCCCTGAGCGCGGCGAACAGCCCGACGACTCCAGCTCCGAGCAGACACGGGAAGACGGGGAGCATTCTCAGAATTCCCAGCCGGTCGCGAAAGAAGTAGAAGTTCGCGTTGTCGGGAACCTCGTAGACGTTGAAAAACGTCGCGAGCTTCTTCAGGAAGAGATTCGGAAGCTCGAGGGGCGCTTCGCGGTAGCCCTCCAGGACGAGCCGCGCGGTCTTCGAGGTGGACCCGGCCGCTTCCTCGAGAATCTCCTCCATCCTCGGCGGTGGGTTCGTCGTCGCGTCGGCCCCGAAAGCGTTGCCCCACGCGAGGCCGATCGCCTGGCGCGTGTCGAACGTGAGTGGCGGAACGCCGGCGGAAACGTTCCGGATGGAGAGGACGGAAAGGGGAAGCGCGAGACCGAGGGCGCCGAGAAAAGCGATGCGGCGGCGCTTCGCGCCGCTCAGGGATTTCTTAGAAAGTGAATAAAGAGAACAGAGAGACGCGAGGGCGAGCGGTGCCGTCGTCTGCTTGAGGAGCATGGCGAGGCCGCCGAGGAGCCCGAGAAGGAGCGCGGACCACCCGCTGCGCGCCGCCGCCCGCTCTTTCTCATTCGAAGAAATCTCACTCTTTCCTTCGTTCTCTTCGAACCTCCCCCGCGTGATCAGCGGCCAGGCGATGAGGAGCGTCGAGACATGCGCGACCGGCCCGTCGCGGTAGAGAAAAAAATCATGGAAGACGAGCGGGCCGTACACGCCGTAGAGGACACCCGGAGACAGGGCACACCAGAACGCGACGCGCCCGGGACCCAAGAGTCTCTTCACCGCCATCGCGAGGAACGCCGAGGCGACGCACGCGAGGAAGAGCTGCAGGAGCCGCGCCGGCAGGAACGGCGACCCCAGGAAAAGCCGCAGGACCGCGAGTCCATACGGGTAGAGCGGCCCCGCGTAGTAGGCGTTTTTCTGGTACCAGCGCTCCCACGTCTCGGGCGGGCCGAACGTGCGCTGCCAGTTGAAGTACGCCCGATACGCGGGCACGTCGGCCCAGTTCCCGGCGGCGAGGCGCGCCGACCACTCGACGTACGCGTGCTCGTCGGTCTCCATCCAGAGGTGCCACGAGGCGAGCGGCGTCCGCGACAGAGACACGAGCGATGCGCCCCGCAGGGCAAGCACCACCAGAAACACGAGGGCGGCCAACCCGCGGCCACGGCGAAAGAGGGAAGGCACGCAGGATTCTAGAGCGCGCGGAATCCCGGGGCGGATCGGTGTCGTAACGACCACAGACCGGAAGATCTGGTAAATTCCCGCCCTCGAACGAGACTCAAGAGCGATATGTCACAGATCTTCAATCGGAGTACTAACGCGATCGCCCGCCTCTCGATCTGGGGCGCCGTGTTCATCCTCGCGGGCGCGGGATGGGCCGCCTCCATCCTGAACCGCTCCGCCTACAATACGAACCAGGGCGTCACGGTGAAGCAGCCCGTGCCCTTCGGCCACGAGCATCACGTGGCGGGCCTCGGCCTCGACTGCCGCTACTGTCATTCTTCCGTCGAAAAGAGCGCCTCGGCCGGCATCCCGCCGACGGCGACCTGCATGAACTGCCACAAGCTCATCTGGAACGAAAGCCCGATGCTCGAGCCCGTGCGCGAGAGCTTTCGCACCGGAAAGCCCCTGAACTGGCGGAAGGTGTACGACCTTCCCGATTTCGTGTACTTCGACCACAGCATCCACGTGGCGAAGGGCGTCGGCTGCGCCTCCTGCCACGGCCGCATCGACAAGATGCACCTCACGGCGCAGTTCCCGTCCCTCCAGATGGAGTGGTGCATCGCCTGCCACCGCAATCCCGAGAAGTTTCTGCGTCCGAAGGACAAGATCTTCGATCTCGCCTGGGTCGCCGCCGATCAGGAGACGCTCGGGAAAGAGCTCGCGAAACAGAACCATCTCCGGTCGACGATCGCGCTCACGAACTGCAGCACATGTCACCGATGAAAAAGCTCGACGGTCCCGACTTCTGGCGCAGCCTCGAGGAATACGCGGAGACTCCGGAATTCAGCGAAATGCTCGGCCGCGAATTTCCCCGCCACGCCTCCGAGTGGGACGGCGACGACAACGGCGTCAGCCGCCGCCGATTCCTCGAGCTCTCGGGCGCCTCGCTCTCCCTCGCGGGTCTCAGCGCGTGCGTGAAACAACCACGCGAGGGCCTCGTTCCATACGTGAAACAGCCCGAGGAACTGGTCCCGGGCCGCCCTCTCTTCTTCGCGACCGGCTTCACGCTCGGGGGTTACGCCACCGGCATCCTCGTCGAGAGCAACATGGGCCGCCCCACGAAGGTGGAAGGGAACCCGCAGCATCCCGCGAGCCTCGGCGCGACGGACCTCTTCGCGCAGGCCTCGATCCTCTCGATCTACGACCCCGACCGTTCGCAGACGATCACGAAGCTCGGCCAGATCCGCACGTGGCCGGTCTTCGCCGACGAGCTTTCGGCGCGTGTCCAGACCAGCCGGGCGATCGGCGGCGAGGGCTTCCGCCTTCTCACGCCCACGGTCACCTCGCCGACGCTGGCCGCGAAGATCGGGGAGCTGCTCGCTATCCTCCCGAAGGCGCGCTGGCACCAGTGGGAGCCCGCGGGGCGCGACGCCGTCCGGGCCGGAGCGCGCCTCGCGTTCGGCCAGTCCGTCGAGATCCGGTACGACTTCGGCAGGGCCGACGTCATCGTGTCCCTCGACGCCGATCCGTTCACGTTCGGCCCCGGCTCGCTCGCGAACGCGCGCGCGTTCGCCCGGCGCCGCCGCGAGGCGGCGACGGGAGGCGGGGCGCCTCCCCGCTACTACGCGGTCGAGACGACGCCCACCAGCTCTGGGGCGCTCGCCGACCACCGTATCTCCCTGAAGCCGTCCGAGCTCCACGCCGCGGCCGCAGCCCTGTCCGCCGCGGTCGCCGTGGGCGCCGCGGGTGATAAGAGCCCCGCGGATTCGCGCTTCCCGTGGGCCTCAGCCTGCGCGGCCGACCTCAAGGCGCACGCCGGTCGCGGTCTCGTGATTCCCGGCGAGCACGCGCCCGCCAAGGTCCACGCGATCGCGCACCTTCTCAACGACGCGCTCGGGAGCCTCGGCGCCACGGTCCTCGTCACGGACCCGGTCGAAGCCGAGCCCGTCGACCAGCTCGCGTCGCTCGCGTCGCTCGTCACCGACATGAAGGCGGGCAAGGTCGACACGCTCCTCATCCTGGGCGGCAATCCGGCCTTCGACGCGCCGGCGGACCTCGGTTTCGTCGAGGCGCTTCAGAAGGTGGCGTTCCGCGCGCGGCTGGGCCTCTATGACGACGAGACGAGCCAGTACTGTCCGTGGCACGTGAACGAGACGCACGAGCTCGAGGCCTGGGGCGACGCGCGCGCCTTCGACGGCACCGTGACAATCCTCCAGCCTCTCATCGAACCGCTGTACGGCGGAAAGTCCGCGCTCGAAGTGCTCTCCGCGGCCCTCGGACAGCCCGCGGCGAAGGGCCTCGACCTCGTCAAAGCGCACTGGCAGAAGCAGCATCCCGAGGGCTTCGACGCCTTCTTCCGGAAGTCGCTTCACGACGGATTCGTCGCCGGAAGTGCTCTGCCGGCGAAAGTCCTCAGGCCAAGGGCGGGCGTTCCGGCTCCCCCGGCGATCTCCGGGGCGGCGACGGACGGCATCGAAATCATCTTCCGGCCCGACCCGGGCCTTTTCGACGGCCGCTTCGCGAACAACGGGTGGCTGCAGGAAGTTCCGAAGCCGCTGACGAAGCTGACCTGGGACAACGCCGCGCACATGAGCGCCGGGACGGCGAAAAAACTCGGCGTGAAGAACGAGGATCTCGTCCGGATCACCGTGGGCGCCGCGGCGCTCACCGCGCCCGTCTGGATCCTGCCCGGCCAGCCCGACGACGTCGTGACGCTGCATCTCGGCCACGGCCGCACGCGCGCGGGCCGCGTCGGCAACGGCACCGGCGTGAATGCCTACCACCTCCGCGCGGCCACGGGCCTCTGGCTCGCGACGGCCTCGGTCGAGAAGGCCGGCGGGACCTTCGAGCTCGCCACGACTCAGCACCACTTCAACATGGAAGGGCGCCACCTCGTCCGCGCGGGAACGTTCGAGGAGTACCGCAAGGACCCGCAGTTCGCCCGCAGGGTCGAGGACGTCCCGGCCATCAGCATGTACGAAGGGTTCAAATACGACCAGCACGCCTGGGGCCTCGCGGTGAACCTTTCGTCCTGCACGGGCTGCAACGCGTGCGTCGTCGCCTGCCAGTCCGAGAACAACATCCCGACCGTCGGCAAGGACCAGGTCCGCCGCGGCCGCGAGATGCACTGGATCCGGATTGACCGCTACTACGAGGGTGCGCCCGAGAACCCGGCCGCGCACAACCAGCCTGTCATGTGCATGCACTGCGAGCAGGCGCCCTGCGAAGTCGTCTGCCCCGTCGCGGCGACCACCCACAGCGAGGAAGGTATCAACGAGATGACCTACAACCGCTGCATCGGGACCCGGTACTGCTCGAACAACTGCCCGTACAAGGTCCGGCGGTTCAACTTCTACGACTACAACAAGGACAAGCGCCTCCCCGTCCTCACTCTCCTCGCGAACCCGAACGTGACGGTTCGTCAGCGCGGCGTCATGGAGAAGTGCAACTACTGCATCCAGCGCGTGAACCGCGCCCGAATGCACGCGGAAAAGGAGAACCGACGCGTCCGCGATGGCGAGGTCGTGACGGCGTGCCAGCTGGTGTGCCCAACCGAAGCGCTCGTCTTCGGCGACATCAACGACCCGACGTCGAAAATCTCGAAGCTGCGCAAAGAGCCGCTCGAGTACCCGCTCCTCGGCGAGCTGAACACCCGGCCTCGCACGACCTACCTCGCCAAGCTAACGAACCCGAATGCAGATTTCTGACCGCCCCCCCGTCATCGCCCCCGGCTACACGCCGGGGACGGTCACCGACAAGATCAGCGCCGTCGTCCTGAACAAGACGCCGAGGTGGTGGTACGTCGCCTTCGGCGTCTCGTTCATCGCCCTGCAGCTGCTTCTCATCTCGATGGCGAAGCTCCTCGTCCTGGGCGTCGGGATCTGGGGCGTCAACATCCCGGTCGGCTGGGGCCTCGCCATCGTGAATTTCGTCTGGTGGATCGGCATCGGCCACGCCGGGACTCTCATCTCGGCGATCCTCCTCCTCCTCCGTCAGACGTGGCGCACGTCGATCAACCGCTTCGCCGAGGCGATGACGCTGTTCGCGGTCGCCGCCGCCGGCATGTTCGTCCTCTTCCACACGGGCCGCCAGTGGCTCGCCGTCTACTGGCTGTTCCCATACCCCAACACGATGGGCCTCTGGCCGCAGTTCCGGAGCCCCCTCATGTGGGACGTCTTCGCGGTCTCGACCTACGCGACGATCTCGGCCGTCTTCTGGTTCGTCGGACTCATTCCCGACCTCGCGACCCTCCGCGACCGCTCGAAGTCGCCCGTCGGGAAGATCGTCTACGGGATGCTCGCGATGGGCTGGCGCGGCTCGGCCCGCCACTGGCACAACTACGAGGTCGCGTCGCTCCTCCTCGCCGGGCTCGCGACCCCGCTCGTCGTATCCGTCCACACGGTCGTGAGCTTCGACTTTGCGGTCGGGATCGTCCCGGGCTGGCACGCGACGATCTTTCCGCCGTACTTCGTCGCGGGTGCGATTTATTCGGGCTTCGCGATGGTCATGACGCTTTCGATCCCGCTGCGCAAGCTGTTCGGCCTCGAGGACTTCATCACGATGCGACACCTGCAGAACATGGCCAAGATCATGCTCGCGACGGGACTCATCGTTGCCTACGGCTACGCGATCGAGATGTTCATGGCCTGGTACAGCGGCAACCAGTTCGAGCAGTACATGATGAGAAACCGCATCCTCGGGCCATACGGCCGGATCTGGTTCCTGCTCATCCTGTGCAATATCCTGACCCCGCAGCTCCTCTGGCTTCGCAAGGTGCGCAACTCGGTCGGGATGCTCTTCGTGATCTCGATCGTCGTGAACATCGGCATGTGGCTCGAGCGCTTCGTCATCGTCGTGACGAGCCTTCATCGCGACTTCCTCCCCTCCTCGTGGGACATGTACACGCCGACGCGGTGGGACTGGGCGTTCTTCGTCGGTTCTCTCGGCCTCTTCTTCTCGCTCATGTTCCTCTTCATCCGGTTCCTGCCCGTCATCTCGATCTTCGAGATGCGGACGATCGCGAAAGGCGTCGACCCGGCTTCCGCGGACACGAAGGACATGCGGGGGCGGGCGTGAAGAGCTTCCTCGGACGCCTCTTCCCACGCGGCGGGAAGCCAGAGTTCGGCACGCCGGGGCCGCGCGTCGCGGGCGGCGAGCTGCCGGCGCGCCTCTTCGGGGTGATCGCCGAGTTCGCGAATGCCGAAGACCTGCTCCACGCGGTCCATGAGTCCCGCAAGGAGGGCTATCAGGTCATGGAGGCCTACACGCCCTACCCGGTCGAGGAGCTGAACGACGCGATCGGGCACGGCCCGTCGCGCGTGCCTGTGCTCGTTCTCCTGGGCGGGATCGTCGGCGCCCTTTTCGGGTTTGGCCTGCAGTACTGGACCTCGGTTGTCGCCTACCCCCTCAACATTGGCGGGCGCCCGTACAACAGCTGGGTGTCGTTCATCCCGATCACGTTCGAATGCACGATTCTCTTCGCGGGGCTCGCGGCGGTCCTCGGCATGCTCGTCCTGAACCGGCTGCCGATGCCGTACCACCCCGTCTTCTCGGTGCCGCGCTTCCATCTCGCGTCGCGCGACCGCTTCTTCCTCATGATCCTCGCGCGCGACCCGCGCTTTCGCGCCGGCGAGACCTTCCGCTTCATGGAGACGCTCGGCGCGAGCCACGTCTCGGACGTGGAGGACTGATGCGCCGCGCGCGCGTCCTTTCCGTCGTGAGCGTCCTCGCGCTCGCCCTCGGCGGCTGCCGGAACGACATGCACCACCAGGCCAAGATCAAGCCTTTCCGCGAGAGCACGTTCTTCGCGGACGGCGCCTCGGCCCGCGCCCTGCCCGAGGGCACCGTCGCCCGCGGCTTCCTCCGCGAGGACGCGGCTCTTTCCCGCGGCCAGGGGCCGGACGGAAAGTTCGTCGAGAAGATTCCGGTGCCGATCACGCGCGCGCTCGTCCTCCGCGGACGGGAGCGCTTCGACATCTACTGCTCGCCGTGCCACGGCCGCACCGGCGAGGGGCAGGGCATGATCGTGCAGCGCGGCTTCAAACGGCCGATGTCCTACCACATCGACCGCCTCCGGGCCGAGCGCGCGGGCTACTTCTTCGACGTCATGACGAACGGCTTCGGGCAGATGTCGAGCTACGCCGCGCAGGTGCCGCCCGAGGACCGCTGGGCGATCGTCGCCTGGATACGCACGCTTCAGGCCTCCCACCACATGCCGAAAGAATTTCTTCTGAAGGAAGATGAAGAAAAGCTCTCTTCCTCCGAAAGCAAATGACCGAATCCCGCGTCTCTCCGCCCACCGCCGACCTCGCTGCCCTCGGGCGGCGCAGCCTCGTCGTCGGCGCTCTCTTCGCCCTCGTGTCGCTCGCGGGCTTCGTGTCGAATCCCGCCCAGTTCTTCCGGTCCTACCTTGTCGCGTTCGCGCTCGTCCTCGGTGTCGCCCTCGGAAGCCTCGCGATCTCGATGCTCCACCACATGTCGGGCGGTGCCTGGGGCCTCGTCATCCGGCGCATCCTCGAGGCGTCGTCGCGCACGATCCCTCTCGTCGCGCTCTTCGCGGTGCCGCTCTTCTTCGGGCTCCGGCACCTCTACCCGTGGGCGGATCCCGGCCGCGTCGCCGCCGACGAGATCCTGCGTCACCGCGCGATTTACATGAACCCCACCGGCGTTGCGATCCGGCTCGCAGTCTGCCTGCTCCTCTGGACGGTCTTCGCGCAGGCGCTGAGCCGCATGTCGAAGAGACAGGACGACGCGCCCGAGCCCGGCCTCGAGCGGAAGATGCAGCTCGTCGCGGCGCCCGGGCTCGCGCTCTACTGCCTGCTCGTCAGCGTCGTCTCGGTCGATCTCCTCATGTCGCTCGACCTGCACTGGTTCTCGGCGATCTACGGCGTGTACGTGGTCGGCGGCCAGGCGCTCTCGGGCCTCGCATTCACCCTCGTCGTCTGCCTTTTCCTCGCACGGAACGGACCGATGCAGGAAGTCCTCCAGCCGCGCCACGTGCACGACCTCGGCAAGCTCCTTCTCGCGTTCACGATGCTCTGGGCCTACTTCGCCCTCTCGCAGTTCCTCATCATCTGGTCGGGCAACCTGCCGGAAGAAATCGGCTTCTTCCACGACCGGCTCACGGGGGGATGGGGCGCCGTGTCGCTCGCGCTCGCGCTCTTCCACTTTGCCGTGCCCTTCGTCTTCCTGCTCTCGCGCAACTTCAAGCGCGATCTCGGGAAGCTCGTCTGGATTGCCGGGCTCCTCCTCTTCATGCGGTGGGTGGACCTGTTCTGGCTGGTCTCGCCCGCCTTCCATCCCGGGAAGCTGAGCCTCCACTGGCTCGACCTGACGACGCCCGTCGCGCTGTTCGGCATCTGGCTCTGGGCGTTCGCGCGGCAGCTCGCCGGACGTTCGCTGCTTCCCGTGAACGACCCCGGCCTCGCGGTCGCGCTCGAGGTGCACGCCCATGACTGACCGGCACGATCACGGCGCTCCGGGAAGCACCGGCGGGCCGGTGGACCATGAGATCGACTTCCGCGGCATCCGGAGCTTCGTCGTCGGCCTCGCGGTCGTGACGCTCGTCGTGCTCGGCCTCATGTGGGGCATCGCGACGTTCTTCAAGGGCTCGCTCCTGAAGCAGGACCCCGCTCCGGCCGCGCTCGCCGAGGCGCGCGAGACGCGCGTGCCGCCCGGGCCGAACCTGCAGGCGAACCCGTCCGCCGACATGACCGCCTTCCGCGCCGCCGAAGAACTCGAGCTCGCGAAGTGGGCCTGGATCGATAAGGAGAAGGGCGTCGCCCGCGTGCCCGCCCTGCGCGCGATGGAGATCGTCCTCTCCCGCGGTCTCCCCGCGCCGCCCCCGATGCCGCCGCCGACACAACCCTCAGCCCCCGCCGTCGAGGCCCCCCAATGAGGCGCTTCCCGGTTCCGGTCGCGGCGCTCGTGGCGCTCCTGCTGCGTTCCGCCGCGCCCCTCGCCGCGACCGGGATGGCGGATTCGCATCTGCCGGAGGCTCCGCTGCCGCCCCCGCCCGTCAAGGACGTCGGCTTCGACCAGAAGCTCGGCGATTCGATCCCGCTCGACCTCGTCTTCAAGGACGAAGCCGGCAAGGACGTCCGCCTGTCGCAGTACTTCGGCAAGCGGCCGGTCGTCCTGTCGCTCGTGTATTTCAACTGCCCGATGCTCTGCGGCATGACGACCGACGGGCTCGTGCGCAGCGTGCGGGCCCTACGCTTCGAGCCTGGAACCGACTACGAGATCCTTTCGATCAGCTTCGACCCGCGCGAGACGCCCGAGATGGCGTCCGAGAAGAAGCGCACCGTGATGGCGCAGTACGGCCGGACGAGCGGCCCGGGAGGATGGCACTTCCTGACGGGCGACGCCGCCTCGGTCGCGGCGCTCACGAAGGCCGTCGGCTTCCGTTACGTGTGGGACGCCGAACAGAAGCAGTTCGCGCACGCGACCGGTGTGACGCTGCTGACGCCGCAGGGCCGCATCGCGAAGTACTTCTTCGGGATCGAATACCCGACGAAGGATCTCCGCCTCGCGCTCATCGAGGCGTCGGAGGAAAAGATCGGTAACGTGGTCGACCAGCTCCTGCTTCTCTGCTACCACTACGACCCGAAGGCGGGCCGCTACACGGTCGCCGTGCGCAACCTCGTGCGCGGCGGCGCGGCGCTCACGCTCGTGGCCCTGGTGGGCTTCGTGACGATCATGCTGCGGCGCGAACGCGCGAGCGCGAAAAGGCCGCCCGTATGATGCCGAGCTCCCCCGTCCTTCCCGATCAGGCGTCGGACGTCGCCCGCTCCGTCGACCACCTCATGCTCTACGCTCTCTCGGGGCTCGTCTTCTTCTCCGCGCTCATCGCGATCCTCGTCCTCGTCTTCATGGTGAAGTACCGCCGTAAGAGCTCCGGCCAGGTCGGGATCGACATTTACGAGACGAACCCGAAGTCCCACGCCCTCGAGCTCGTCTGGTCGGTGATCCCGCTCGGCCTCCTCCTGGTCCTCTTCGGCTGGGGCACGAAGGTCTTCTTCGAGCAGAACCGCCCGCCGGCGGGCGCCGCCCAGTACTGGGTCACCGGCCGCCAGTGGATGTGGAAAATCCAGCATCCTGACGGCCGCCGCGAGATCAACGAGCTCCACGTCCCGGTCGGCCGGGCCGTGCAGCTGAAGATGATCTCCGAGGACGTCATCCACGACTTTTTCGTGCCGGCGTTCCGAATCCACGTGGACGTCCTCCCCTCCCGCTACACGACGTACTGGTTCAAGGCGAACCGGACGGGCACGTTCCATCTCTTTTGCGGCCAGTACTGCGGCGTCGAGCACTCGAAGATGGTCGGTAGGATCGTCGTGATGGAGCCGCGCGCCTACGAAGCCTGGCTCGCGGGCGAGAAGACGGGCCCGTCGGCCGCGGGCGTGGCGTCAGGCGACGAGCTGTTCGTCGCGAAGTCGTGCAACACCTGCCACCGGCCGGACAGCGCAGCGCGCGCGCCGATCCTCACCGGCATCTTCGGAACACAGGTCTCCCTCAATGACGGCACGAAGGCCGTCGTGAACGACGACTACATCCGCGAGTCGATCCTGAATCCCGCCGCGAAGGTCGTCAACGGCTACCAGCCCGTCATGCCGACCTTCAAGGGGCAGATCTCCGAGGAGGAGCTCATCCAGCTCGTGAACTACGTCAAGTCGCTCAAAGCCGCGTCCCTGACGGCGCCGGAGGCGGGGAAATGACCACGACTCCGTCCACGCTGCCGGACGGCAGCCCGCGCACCCATTACCTCAATGCCGCCTATGGCTTGAAGTCATGGCTGCTCACGCGCGACCACAAGCGCATCGCGCTCCTTTACCTCGTCTCGGTCAGCATCTTCTTCGCGCTGGGCGGGCTCATGGCGGTCCTCATCCGGATGGAGCTCGTGACGCCCGAGGGCGACCTCTTCCAGCCGGACATCTACAACCGCCTGTTCACGATGCACGGCGTGCTGATGATCTTCTTCTTCCTGATCCCGGGGATTCCCGCGGTCCTCGGCAATTTCCTCATTCCGCTCATGATCGGCGCGAAGGATCTCGCGTTCCCGCGGATCAACCTGCTCTCGTGGTACCTCTACTCGATCGGCGCCCTTCTGGCGTTCTGGGCGCTCCTCCACGGCGGCGTCGACACGGGATGGACGTTCTACACACCGCTCTCGACGAACTACGTGAATACGTCCGTCCTCACGGTGGGCGTCGGCATCTTCATCGCCGGCTTCTCGTCGATCCTGACCGGGCTGAACTTCATCGTGACCATCCACCGCATGCGCGCGCCGGGCATGACGTGGTTCAGGCTGCCGCTGTTCGTATGGGGCCACTACGCGACGAGCCTCATCCAGGTCCTCGGGACGCCCGTCATCGCGATCACGATCCTTCTCATCGCGGCCGAGCGCGTCTTCCACGTGGGCGTCTTCGATCCGAAGCTCGGCGGCGACCCGGTGCTCTTCCAGCACCTCTTCTGGTTCTACTCGCACCCCGCCGTCTACATCATGATTCTGCCCGCCATGGGCGTCGTCTCCGAGCTCGTGGCCACGTTCGCGCGCAAGCCGATCTTCGGCTACAAGTTCGTCGCGTTCGCGTCGATCGGCATCGCGGTCCTCGGTTTCTTCGTGTGGGGGCACCACATGTTCGTGGCGGGCCAGTCGATCTACGCGGGCGTCGTCTTTTCGGTCCTCTCGATGCTCGTCGCGATCCCCTCCGCCATCAAGGTCTTCAACTGGACGGCGACGCTCTACAAGGGCTCGATCTCGTGGGACACGCCGATGCTCTACGCGCTCGGTTTCATCGGCCTCTTCACGATCGGCGGTCTCACGGGCGTCATGCTCGCGACGCTCGGAATCGACGCCCACGTGCATGACACGTACTTCATCATCGCCCACTTCCACTACATCATGGTCGGCGGCGCGATCATGGGCTACCTCGGAGGCCTCCACTTCTGGTGGCCGAAGATCACGGGCCGCATGTACCCCGTGTTCTGGTCGAAGCTCTCGGCGATCGTCGTCTTCGTCGGTTTCAACGTCACCTTTTTCCCTCAGTTCATCCTCGGCTACCTCGGCATGCCGCGGCGCTACCATTCCTACCCGCCCGAGTTCCAGGTGCTGAACGTGATGTCGTCGGCCGGGGCCACCGTGCTCGGGCTCGGCTACCTCATGCCGCTCGTCTACTTCATCTGGTCGTTGCGGTACGGCCCTAAGGCGCCCGCGAATCCGTGGGGCGCGACGGGTCTCGAATGGCAGACGACATCGCCTCCGCCAGTTTTGAACTTCGAGACCCCGCCCATCGTGACGGCGCCGCCTTACACGTACCCGGAGCGCACGCCTTCCCCGAAAGTGAACCGTGTCTGAGGGCCACGGTGAGCGGCCGGGCCTCGCCCACCACTTCGACAGCTACGAGCAGCAGAAGGACACCGCGACGCTCGGGATGTGGACCTTCCTCGTCACGGAAATCCTCTTCTTCGGCGGGCTTTTCGCGGCGTACGGCGTCTACCGCACGAGCTTCCCCGCGGCCTTCCGGGCGGGTAGCCACGAGCTGGACATCGCGCTCGGCTGCTTCAACACCGTGGTCCTCATCGCGAGCTCGCTCACGATGGCGCTCGCCGTGCGCGGCGGCCAGACGGACAAGGGGAAGCTCGCGGCGGCGCTGCTCGTCCTCACGATGGTGCTCGGGACCGTCTTTCTCGTCGTGAAGGGCTTCGAGTACCACCACAAGTTCGTGGAGCACCACGTCCCGGGGCCGGCCTTCCACTTCGAGGGGCCCGAGGCTAACCACGTCCAGATGTTCTTCGTGCTCTATTTCGCGCTGACGGGCCTGCACGCGCTCCACATGATCATCGGGATCCTCCTCGTGGGCTACGTCGCGAAGAGAGCCTGGTCGGGCGCGTACACCCCCCGGAACTACAACTTCCTCGAGGGGACGGGCCTTTACTGGCACTTCGTCGACCTCGTGTGGATCTTCCTGTTCCCGCTGCTCTACCTCATCGGGAGGCATTGATGCCGGCGCACGTCCAGCCTGTCCGCGTCTACTTCAGCGTCTTCGCGGCGCTCATGGGGCTGACGTTGCTCACCGTCGGCGCTGCCTTCTTGGACCTCGGCCCGGCGAACACTTTCGTGGCGCTCGCGATCGCGGTCGTGAAGTCGACGCTCGTCATCCTGTACTTCATGCACGTCAAGGGGAACACGAAGCTCGTGCCGGTCGTCATCCTCTCCGGCGTGTTCTTCCTCCTGCTCCTGTTTCTCCTCCTGGCCGCCGACTACGGCACGCGAGACTGGCTCGGCGTTCCGGGGCGCTGAGGAGGGCGGCGGCGTGGGCCGCCGGAAGGCGCCTTGGCTCAACTAGCTGTAGAGGTGCTCTCTCTTCGGGCGTACGGTCACGAGGTCCGGGCGCTCGCGCACGACGCTCTGCACGACGTGGCAGTCCCAGCACACCGGCTTGTGCGTCGAAAAGACGTCCGGCAGGTTCTCGGGTTTCACGTCCTTCCATGAAACCGTCATGCCGTCCGGCGCGAGGAGCGCCGGGCGGTGCTCGGTCCACGTCACCTCCGGAATGCGCTTCGCGCAGAAGACGCAGGACTGGCCGCGATACCAGCCCGCCACGATGTTGCGCACGAGGCAGGACTCCCCATCGCGCTCGATCTCGCCGAGGCATTCCTGGCCGCAGCCCGCCTTTTCGGGCCAGCGTGAGCAGTCCGCGAGGCGCAGCCGCCCGGGCTCGTCCCCGAACGAGGCGAGAGCGGCGCGGAATGCGTCGACCTCCACGGCGGCGGGTCGCTTCGTCTCGGGACACGCCACGAGGCGCGTCCCCCGGTAGACGCGCAGGACCGGAATCAAGACGATTGTCGCGACGATTCCGAGGGCGGCAAGGGCGAGCAGAACGAGAGGAACGCTCATAGATACCCTCTCCTTTTTTGGGACCGGGCGTGGCGCGCGTCCATGATGCGCCGGTATCAGGATCCTCCTGTATATTTCGACCCGGCGCCCCGGGAACGGCCCCGTTTCCTCGCGCCCCGCTTCTCCTAAGATGAGAGACCTCCCCCGCTTCCTCCGCTATTTCCGTCGCCGTCCCGGCGCGTACCTGGCCGGATTCGCCTCGATCCTCGCCTCGACGGGCCTCTTCCTCGCGATGCCCGGCATCGTGCGGCGGGCGATCGAGGAGCTCGGCGCGGGAGTGACCCGCGAGCGGCTCTTCCGCCTCGCGGCGCTCATCGTCCTCCTCGCCGTGGGCGACGCGATCGCCCTCTTCCTCACGCGGCGCATCCTCATCGGCGCCTCGCGCCACATCGAGTACGAGATGCGGCAGGACCTGTTCGAGCACCTGCTGCGCCTGCCCGTGCCGTGGTATCGGAAGAACCGCGTGGGCGACCTCATGAGCCGCGCTGTCAACGACCTTTCGGCCGTGCGCATGCTGCTCGGACCCGGGATCATGCAGGCCGCGAACACGTTTTTCGTGGGCGGCGTGGCGCTCGCGCTCATGTTCATGGTGTCGCCCGCCCTGACGGGCGTCGCCCTCGCAGTGCTGCCGATCGTCGCCGTGGCGACGAAGGTCATGGGCCAGGCCACGCACCGGCGCTTCACGAAGATCCAGGAGTTCTTCGCCGAGATATCCGCCGAGGCGCAGGAGAACTTCTCCGGCGCCCGGCTCGTGCGCGCGTTCGCGCGCGAGGCCAGCGAGGAATCCAGATTCGACGCGAAGAACCGCGAATTCAAGCGCCGCAACCTGGGGTTAGCGCGCCTGAACGCGCTCTACTTCCCGCTGCTCCAGCTCCTCGTCGGCGTCGGTTTCGCGCTCACGCTCTGGGCCGGCGGACGCTTCATCCTCGCGGGGAAGCTCACGGTCGCTCGGTACGTGGAGTTCAACCTGTACATGATCGAGCTGATCTGGCCGGCGACCGCGCTGGGGTGGGTCGTGAACCTCTGGCAGCGGGGGTCGGCTTCGTGGAACCGCATGGTGGACATCTGGGAGGCCGCACCGCAGCCCGCCGAGACGGACAGCGGCGAACGCCTCTCCTCGGACGTGGAGTTCCGGGCGCTCTCGTTCGCGCACGGAGAGCGGGCCATCCTCTCGGGCGTCACGTTCCGCGTCGCGCCCGGCACGACGGTCGCGGTCGTGGGCCGCACGGGCGCCGGCAAGTCCACTCTCCTGAATCTTCTCCTGAGGCTCGACGACCCGCCGAAGGGCACGATCTTCATCGGCGGCCGCGATCTGACGGAAATCCCGCTGCCCGTCCTCCGGCGGAACGTCGTCGTCGTGCCGCAGGAGACGTTTCTCTTTTCGGACACGCTCGCGAACAACGTGGCCTTCGGGCGTCCCTCAGCCACGCGCGAGGAGATCGAGCGCGCCGTTCAGGCCGCGGGGCTCGCGCCCGACGTCGCGCGGTTCCCGAGGGGCCTCGACACTCTCGTGGGCGAGCGCGGCATCACGCTCTCCGGGGGGCAGAAGCAGCGCACGGCGCTCGCGCGCGCGCTCCTGACGGACGCGCCCGTCCTCGTCCTCGACGACGCGTTCTCGTCCGTCGACACGGAGACGGAGGCGAAGATCCTCGACACTCTCAAGACCGCGGCCGGCGGGCGGACCGTCTTTCTCGTCTCGCACCGCCTGTCCACGCTCCAGAACGCCGACGTCGCGGCTGTGCTCGACGGCGGCCGGATCATGGAGATGGGCACGCATGCGGAGCTGCTCGTGAAGGGCGGCGTCTACGCGACCATCGCCGAGCGCCAGCGCCTCGCCGAGGAGATGGAGGCCGCCTGATGGCCGAGACTCCTCACGAGGAAGAGGTCATGGGGAAGGCCTTCGAGCCGCGCCTCGCGAAGCGGCTCTTCTCCCTCGTGCGCCCCTACCGGCGCTACGTGGTCGGGTCCGTCGTCGTGCTGCTCCTCGAGTCGGTCGCCCAGCTCGCGGGGCCGCTGCTCATGGCGGCGGCGATCGACCTCCTGTTCACGAAAGGACGGACGGGAGCCGGCCCGGCCGCGCGCGGCGTAGACAGTTTTTTCCGCATCTTTGGCATCGACCTCGGCGCGGGGCACGGCATCGAGTGGATCGCGGCGCTTTCGATCCTCATGGCCGCCCTCGCGTTCGTCTTCATGGTGGTCATGATCGCGTGGACCTCGCAGATGGGCCAGGGCGTCATGTTCGACCTCAGGACGCGGATCTTCTCTCACCTCCAGCGCGCCGACATCGCCGTCTTCGACCGCACGCCCGTGGGTCGGCTCATGACGCGCCTGACGACGGACGTCGACGCTTTGAACGAGCTCTTCACGTCAGGCTTCGTCGCACTCCTCGGCGACGTGGCGGTCCTCGCGGGAATCGTGGCGATCCTCTTCGCCCTCGACGCGACGCTCGCGGCGATCACGTTCGCGATCCTCCTGCCGATGCTCTGGGTGACGAACTGGTTCCGGAAGGGCGCGCGCGACACGTACCGCGACGTGCGCGTGAAGATCGCCCGCGTGAACGCGTTCCTCCAGGAGCACATCTCGGGAATGAACGTCGTGCAGCTCTTCCGCCACGAACCGGTTTCGCGCCGGAGCTTCGCCGAGGTGAACGACGCGCACCGGCAGGCGAACCTCGACTCGATCTTCTACTACTCGGTCTTCTACCCGGCCCTCGACTTCCTGTCGGCGGTCGGCATGGCGGCGATCGTGTGGTACGGCGGCGGCGAGGTGCTCCGCGGCCGCATGACGCTCGGCGCCGTCGTCGCGTTCCTCCAGTACAGCAAGCGCTTCTACCGCCCGCTCATGGACCTCTCGGAGAAATACAACATCCTGCAGGCCGCCATGGCCTCGTCCGAGCGGATCTTCCAGCTCCTCGACGCATCGCCGGCGATCACGGCGCCGGCCGATCCGGTCGCCCCGAAGGGGCTCCTTCGCGGCGACGTCGCCTTCGAGGACGTGCGCTTCTCGTACACGGTGGGCGAGGAGATCCTGAAGGGCGTCTCGTTCCACGTGCCGCCCGGCCGCACCGTCGCGCTCGTCGGCGCGACGGGCGCCGGGAAGTCCACGATCCTGAACCTCCTTCTTCGCTTCTACGACGTGACGTCGGGCCAGGTTCTCGTCGACGGCACCGACGTCCGGCGTTACGACCCCGTGCGTCTTCGCAAGCACTTCGGCATCGTCCTGCAGGACACGTTCCTCTTCACCGGGACGATCGCGGAGAACGTCTCCTTCTTCGATCCAGGAATGCCGCGCGCGCGCATCGAGGAGGCCTGTATCGAGGTCGGCCTCGCGCCGCTCCTCGCGCGCATTCCGGGCGGCCTCGACGCGAAGCTTTCCGAGCGCGGCGGCGGCCTCTCCGTCGGCGAGAAGCAGCTCGTCGCCTTCGCCCGCGCGCTTGCGCGGGACCCGCGCATTCTCATCCTCGACGAGGCCACGTCCTCCGTCGATCCGGAGACCGAGAAGACGATCGAACGCGCCGTCGCCCGTATCCTCGCGGGCCGCACGTCGATCGTCGTCGCGCACCGGCTCTCGACGATCGTGCGCGCGGACCGGATTCTCGTGCTCTCGCATGGCGAGGTGAAGGAGTCCGGCACGCATGCCGAGCTGCTCGCGAAGGACGGGCTCTACGCCCGCCTTTACACGTTGCAGCTCAAGGACCGCGAAGCGGCGGCCTGATCAGCGCGGCCGAAGGGGCTACCGGTGCTGCCTCTGCTTCATCATCTCTTCCATCTGCTTCTTCTGCTCAGGCGTGAGGTTCTCCATCGCCGCCCCCATCATCCCTTCCTGCTTTGCGTAGCCGGCGGGCATCTCGAACATCGAGGCCGGAAGCGACTTCTTTTCGGCCTTCGTGAGCTCCATCGTCGTCAGGGGCTCGGTCTTGCCCCTTTCGCGCGTCACCATCTTCACGAAGAAGCCCTCGGCCCGGGCGTCCTTGAGGGCCTTCATCATCGAGCCTTCGTCCTGGGCTCCGCGCCGCATGAGGCCCTTCATCGACTCGTAGCTCAGTCCGAGGAGGTCCTTCGTCGTCCAGGCCTCCATCTCCGACTTGTCGCCCGGCCGCGAGAGAAGGACGTGCTTCGTGGAGTAGCCGAGCACGTTTTCCGAGCCGAGGACCTTGACGAAATATGCCTCTTTGCCCTTGTCACCCGCCATTTTCGCGGCCTGTTCGCGCGCCTTCTTCGTGTCCACTTCGCTATACGTCATGGCCTTGTCGTTGATGAGATACATGACGTCCGGCGTCGCGAACCTCATGAGGGTGGTCATGTGGATCGGCATGTGCGCCGTTTCCATGTCCATCTCGGTGCGCGAGCCCGCCCTCGACACGAACACCTTGCCCGTGCCCGTGACACCGCCCTGGGCCGTGATCTTCATGTCGATCTGACCCTCGAACTGGGCGAACGCCGGAGCCGCCGCCAGCGAGGCGCTCGCGAGAATCGTCAGCAGGGTTCTGTTCATGGAAGCTCCTTACTGTTCGGGGAATGTGAAGCGGAATTCTATCTCAGCCGCCGGGCACCTTCGGAAGGTGCGTCATCGCCTCCTCGACCGCATGGTCGGGATACTCGAAGTCCTGGAGCTTCCCGTGGTGGTAGCTCTCGTAGGCCGTCATGTCGAAGTGGCCGTGTCCCGAGAGGTTGAAGGCGATGACCTTCTTCTGGCCGGTCTCCCGGCAAAGGAGCGCCTCGTCGATCGCGGCACGGATCGCGTGCGCGGACTCGGGAGCCGGGATGATCCCTTCCGCCTTCGAGAACTGGACTGCCGCGTCGAACGTCTCGAGCTGTTGGGCCGAGCGCGCCTCGACGTCGCCGTGGGCGACGAGCGCGCTCACCAAGGGAGCCATCCCGTGGTACCTGAGGCCGCCCGCATGGATCCCAGGCGGGACGAACGTGTGTCCGAGCGTGTGCATCTTCACGATCGGCGCCATCGCGGCCGCGTCGCCGTAGTCCCAGGTATAGCGCCCCTTCGTCAGCGTCGGGCAGGACGCGGGCTCGACGGCCACGATCCGCGTCTTCTTCCCTTCCGTGAGGTTGCGGTGGATGAAGGGGAACGCGAAGCCCGCGAAGTTCGATCCGCCGCCCGCGCAGCCGATCACGATGTCCGGGTATTCGCCCGCCATCTCCATCTGCTCGAGAGCCTCGAGGCCGATGACGGTCTGGTGCATGAGGACGTGCCCGAGGACCGAGCCGAGGCTGTACTTCTTCGCCCCGCCGCTCGTCGCCGCCACTTCGACGGCCTCGGAGATTGCGATCCCGAGCGACCCCGGCGAGTCGGGCGACTCGGCGAGAAACTTCCGCCCGAACTGAGTGCGGTCCGTCGGGCTCGCGAACACCTGCGCGCCGAAGTTCTCCATGATGTATCGGCGGTAGGGCTTCTGCTGGTACGACACCTTCACCATGAAGATCTCGAGGTCGAGCCCGAAGAAGCTACAGGCCATCGCGAGGGCCGACCCCCACTGGCCGGCGCCCGTCTCCGTCGCCAGCGCCTTCGTGCCGGCCTCCTTGTTGTAGAAGGCCTGCGGGACGGCCGTGTTCGGCTTGTGCGAGCCGACCGGGCTCACGCTCTCGTTCTTGTAGTAGATGTGGGCGGGGGTTGAGAGCGCCTTCTCGAGCCTCAGGGCCCGGCACATCGGGGTAGGGCGCCATAGCCGGTAGATCTCGCGCACGGGCTCGGGGATCTCGACCCAGCGCTCGGGCGTGACCTCCTGCATCACGATATTCATCGGGAAGAGCACGGACAGGAAGTCCGGTGTCACCGGCTCCATTGTTCCGGGGTGCAGGACCGGCGTCCGCGGCACCGGGAGGTCCGCGTTCATGTTGTACCAGGCCTTCGGCAGTCTGGATTCGTCCAGCAGGAACCGTACGGCTTCACTCACGTTTTTCCCCCTCCCGAACGGCGCGACGATAGCGCAGGTCCGGACGGACTCCGATATCCTTGCGCCCGCATGGAATCCATCGTCGTCACCGGAGGAGCCGGCTTCATCGGCTCGAACTTCGTCCGGTTGGCTCTCGCCGAAACACCCGACCGCGTCGTCGTCGTCGACAAGCTCACGTACTCGGGGCACCGCGCGAGCCTCCGGGACGTGGAGAAGAACCCGCGCTTCACCTTCGTGGAAGCGGACATCGTCGACAAGGACGCCATGCGCGCGGTCATGGCGACCCACCGTCCGCGCGCGCTCCTGAACTTCGCGGCCGAAACGCACGTCGACCGCTCGATCGACGACCCCGGCACCTTCGTCCGCACGAACATCAACGGCACGTATGAGCTGCTCGAGGCGTCGCGGGCCCACCTCGCCACGCTTCCCGCCGGCGAGGCGGACCACTTCCGCTTTCTTCACATCTCCACGGACGAGGTTTACGGCACGCTCGGGGAGTCGGGGCTCTTCTCCGAGGAGACGCCCTACGCGCCGAATTCACCGTACGCCGCGTCGAAGGCCGCGGCAGACCACCTCGTGCGCGCCTGGCACGAAACGTTCCGCGTGCCCACGCTCCTGACGAACTGCTCGAACAATTACGGGCCGTACCAGTTCCCCGAGAAGCTCATTCCGCTCATGATCCTGACCGCGCTCGAGGGAAAGCCCCTTCCCATCTATGGCGACGGCGGAAACGTGCGCGACTGGCTCTACGTCGACGACCACTGCCGCGGCATCCTGTTCGTCCTCCGGAAAGGCGCGCCCGGCAGCAAGTACAACATCGGCGGGGACAGCGAGCGCACGAACCTCCAGATCGTGGATGCTCTTTGCGCGGCCCTGGAAGAGGAGCGGCCGGCCAAAGAGAATTCGACGATTTCTTCGAAGGGTAAGACGGCATACGCTGAGCTCAAGACCTTCGTGAAGGATCGGCCGGGGCACGACCGGAGATACGCCATCGACGCCAGCAAGATTCGCCGCGAGCTCGGGTGGCAGCCCTCTTACTCATTCGAAGAAGGTCTTCTTCGAACGGTGCGGTGGTACCTCGGGAACCAGGCGTGGTGCGAAACGGTGCAAGCGGGGAATTACGGTCGCGAGCGCCTGGGGCTCGCGGCGCCCGTCGCGCCTGCCGTACCCGCCGCGCCCGCGAAGGTATCCGCGTGAAGGGGATCATCCTCGCCGGCGGCTCGGGCACGCGCCTCCACCCCGTCACGCTCGCCGTCTCGAAGCAGCTCTGTCCCGTCTACGACAAGCCCATGGTCTATTACCCCCTGTCGACGCTGATGCTGGCGGGCCTCCGCGACATCCTCATCATCACGACCCCCGAGGACGAGGCGGGCTTCCGGCGCCTCCTCGGCGACGGCTCGCAGTTCGGCGTCCGGATTTCCTACGCGGCGCAGCCGAGGCCCGAAGGCCTCGCGCAGGCCTTCGTCATCGGGCGCTCGTTCGTGGGCGAGGACTCCGTCGCGCTGGCTCTCGGCGACAACCTCTTCTACGGCCACGGCCTGCCGGAGATGCTCCAGCGCGCGGCCGCCCGGGCGGCCGGAGCCACGGTGTTCGCCTACCGCGTGCTCGACCCCGAACGCTACGGCGTCGTGGAGTTCGACGCGAACGGGCGGGCGATCGGCCTCGAGGAAAAGCCGAAGGCGCCGCGCTCGAATTACGCGGTCACGGGCCTCTATTTCTACGACAACCGGGTCCTCGACGTCGCCGCCGATCTCGAGCCCTCACCGCGCGGCGAGTTCGAGATCACCGACGTCAACCGGGTCTACCTCGCATCCGGAGATCTGCACGTCGAGATCCTCGGCCGCGGCATGGCGTGGCTCGACACCGGCACTCACGAGGCGCTCCTCATGGCGTCGAACTTCATCCAGGCCATCGAGGCGCGGCAGGGCCTGAAGATCGCCTGCCCCGAGGAAATCGCCCACAAGGCGGGCTGGATCTCCACGGCCGACGTCACGAACCTCGCGAAGAAGATGAAGAGCGAGTACGGGCGCTATCTCCTCCGAATGCTGGAGGACGGGGCCGCCTGAGGCGCAACCCCGCCCGCTCGCCCTCGGCCGCCGGCAGCAGGGCGCTCGCAATCGTCGCGGCGCGTCAGGAAGGCGGCGCCCCCGGCTCCGTCTCGACGATGCCCTCCTCCCGAATGTAGGCCGAGAGGGCATAGTCTGTCCCGCGCAGGTGGTCCGCGAGCGTGCGCCGGAGGCGCTCGGCGAGGTCCAGCGTGATGTCGAGCGTGCCGGCAGCGTTCTGCTTCAGCAGCCCGTGCATTTCCTTCAAGAGTTTCGCGTGCTCGTTCGCGTGCTCTTCGTAGGCCGGGTATTGGTGGAGCTGCATGACGAGCTCCTCGGCGAGGAAGTGCATCTTGGAGAGGGCGGCCATCTGCTCGAGGATGCGTCCGGCCTCGGCGCGCTCGTTCGCGCCCGCGGCCTTCTCGAAGGCGTCCACGAGCGCGATCTGGAGCTGATGTTCCCGGTCGATCTCCGGAAGACCGACGATCTCCCCCCTGCCGACCGCTTTCCGCACCGAAGGCCTCCTCGAGCCAAACCCATGATAAGTCCTCGCGCCGGCGCGGCCGCTCCGGACTTCGCCACCGCCTGATTCAAGTGGCTCATGGCGTGCGGCGCGCCCGTTCCCGATCGTATGAGAGGAGGCTCCAATTCGAGTCCACGAAATCATGACCCGGCGCGTCCAGACGGTTGCTCATACCGAGAACGCGGAGGCCGCCTGGAACCTGATGCGTTGGAAGCGCATCCACCACCTCGTCGTCACCGGGGAGGGCGGCGAGGTCGTGGGCGTCGTCTCCGCGCGGGACCTCGGCGGAAGGGATCGCGACGAGATCCGCCGCACGCACCCCATCGGCGCCATGATGACCGCGTACGCGGTGAAGGCGACGCCGGACATGCCGGTGCGTCAGGCCGCGAACGTCATGCGCGGCTGGAACATCGGCTGCCTGCCCGTGATCGAGCCCGACGGCACGCTCGCCGGCATCGTCACGGTGTCGGATCTCCTTCGCCTCCTCGCCGAGCAGGTTTCCTCTCCGGCGCGCGCCAGGCAGGCCAGGCAGGCCAAGAAGGTCGTGAAGATCGGGAGAGCCGTGAAGATCAAGGTGGCAAAGAAGTCTCGCCCTACCCGGGCGTGACGTTCGCGAACGGAGCGAACGGGAGGGCCTCGTGACGCCCGGAACCGTCTTTCTCGGAACGGACTTCTCCCCTGCTTCCGAGAACGCGTTCCTCCTCGCGCTCGACGAGGCCCGGCTGCGCTCCAAAGTGCTCGTCATCGCGCACGTGATCCCCACCGCCGTCCTCCTCGACTGCGCGATCTCTGAGGTGGCTCCGCTCCGCACGATCTGCCTGAAGAAGCTCGAAGCGCTGCGCCGCCGCGCCGAGGCCTCCCGCGTCACGGCGCGGATCGAGCTCCTCGACGGCACGCCGCACCTCGCGCTCGTCGAGGCGGCGGCGCGCGCGTTGGCGGAACTCGTCGTTCTCGGCACGCCGGGCCGCGCGGGCGTCTCGCGGCTCATGTTCGGCAGCGTGGCGCTCCGCGTCGTCTGCGCGGCGCCCTGCCCCGTCGTCATCGTTCGCGCCGCGGCTTGACGGGCCACGGCCCGTCCCTTATATTCCCGTGCTCCTGAGCGGGACTAGCTCAGTGGTAGAGCGCTACCTTGCCAAGGTAGATGTCGCGAGTTCGACCCTCGTGTCCCGCTCCAATGTCGAAAACCGCGGCCCGGCATTCGCCGGGCCCCGTTTCTTTCGTCGATCGCGGCGCCGAGCACGGGTGTACGCTGGCCCTCGGGCGCGTCCCCTGGCCCGAGGAGTTCCGTCATGATTCTCTGCCCTATCGCCCTCGCCATCGGCTGCAAGAAGTGTCCCATCTTCTCGTTCTGTCCCGTCAAGTCCGTCATCGGCGACCAGAAGGAAGAGGAGAAGCCAGCGCCGAAGACCAAGGCCAAGGCCGGCCGCAAGGGCTGAAACGCGGACTCGGTTCGGCCGCTGCGGGCGTCACGTTCGGCTCGCGTCGAAGGCGCCGCGGATCCAGTCGACCTGAGGAGGCTCGTCCCGAATCGCCACCACGTCGAAGCGGACGGCGGCGGCCCGCCCGGGGTTCTCCGCCAGCCAGCGGCGCGCGGCGCGGATCACGCGCTCTCTCTTCTTCGGCGTGACGGCTTCGGCGGGCGCCCCACGCGCGTCGTTCCGCCGCCACTTCACCTCGACGAAGACAAGCGTCGCGCCGTCGAGGGCAATGAGGTCGATCTCCCCGTCCCTGAAGCGAACATTTCGCTCCAGGACGAGAAGACCATTTTCTTCGAGTAAAGAGCAGGCGAGGTCTTCGCCTGCCCGGCCGTTTTCGACCTTTCGAAGATCCTTCTTCGTCTTCCCCGGGCGCCTCTTGCGGGCGATGCCCAGCCGCTTCAGCCGCGCCTTCCAGTCTTCTCCTTCGGAGGAATTCACCGTGGGAGGATAATTCGGCCCGCCATGAGCGACCATCTCCTCGTCCAGTGCCCCGACTGCGGGTCCACGCTGAAAGTCGATTCCGAGACCGGCGCCGTCCTGTCGCACGAGTCCGCGGTCTCGAAGACGAAACTCGGCTCGCTCGAGGAGGCAGCGCGGGAGAACACGCGCCGCAAGGAGCGTGCCGAAGACCTGTTCGCCGCGACCGTCGAGCGCGAGAAGCACAAGAGCGCGATCCTCGACAAGACGTTCCGGGAGGCGCTCGAGAAGGCGCAGAAGGACCCTTCGAAACCGAAGGGGATTTTCGACCACGACTGAAGTCGCGAGAGCCGTTTCCCCGGGGGGTCAGCCCGAGTAATCGAGGTACCAGAGCAGCCACGACACGGCCACTCCCAAAAGGACCGCGAGGAAGATCCACACCGCGAGGAGCGGCCACTTGTCGCCGTACGACGATTGCATCTTCGCGTAGACGCCGAGCGCGACGAGGACGCCCACGAACCGGAAGATCCACGTGCGGCCGCGTCCCCAACGCTCGGCCACCACCTCGTCCTCGACGGCCCGGAGCGTCGCCACGTCGCGGCGTTTCTTCTCGATGTCGCGCTGGCGGGCCTTCATGCCCTCGGTCACGAGGGGCTCGGCCGTCTTCGCGACGATGCGGGCCGAGCCCGGCTTTGCGCCCGCGGTGTAAACGGGCGGCGCCACCGGCCCGACGATGCGCGACGCCGGGCGCACGCCGCCGGCCGGGGTCAACCCGCCCGCCGGGGGTTTCGGCTCGTCCGCCATAGGAGGAAAGGTTACACCCCTCGCGCGAATTCCGGCTCAGCCGGGATGAACGGGCAGCGCCTGAGCGGCCAGCTCGAGCACATCGAACGCCTCGGTCTTTCCGGCCAGCTCGGTCTTTGCGTTGCCGAGCATCACCATGCAGAAGGGGCACGACACGCCGACGGCGTCGGTTCCGTTCGCCTCGATCTCGGCGAACCGGGCCTGGTTCACGCGCGCGCCGATCGTCTCGTCCAGCCACATCCGCCCGCCTCCCGCGCCGCAGCACATGCCGTTCTCGCGGCTGCGCGGCAGCTCCTTGATCGCGATCCCCGGAATCGCGTTCAGGAGCTCGCGCGGCGCGTCGTACACGCCGTTGTGACGCCCGAGGTAGCAGGGATCGTGGAACGACAGCGACATCGGCGCCCCGTGGACGAGCTGGATCCGCCCCTCGCGAACGAGCCGGGCCACGAGCTCGGTCCCGTGCATGACCTCGAATTTTCCGCCAAAGTCGGGATACTCGTTCGCGAGCGTGTTGAAGCAGTGCGGGCAGTTCGTGACGATCTTCGTCACGCCGTAGCCCTTCATCGTCTCGACGTTCTGCTGCGCGAGCGTCTGGAAGAGGTATTCGTTCCCGAGGCGGCGCGCCGCGTCGCCCGTGCACGTCTCCTCCTTGCCGAGGATCGCGTACGTGACACCCGCCTCGTGGAGCAGCTTCGCGAGCGAGCGCGACACGCGCTTGCCGCGCTCCTCGTAGGAGCCCGCGCAGCCGACCCAGAAGAGCACCTCGACGCCGCCGCCCACTTTCGCCTCGGCGACCTCAGCCATCGTCAGGACGGGGAACGGCAGATCCTTCGTCCATGCGTCGCGGTCGCCGGCTGCGAGGTTCCACGGGTTGCCCTGGCGCTCCATGCCGTTGAAGGCGGTCTGCGCTTCCTTGGGGAACTCGCTCTTCTCGAGGACGAGATGGCGGCGCAAGTCGGTGATCTTGTCCACATACGTGATGCCCACGGGGCACGCGTGCTCGCAGTAGCGGCACGTCGTGCAGGCCCAGATCGTCTCTTCGTCGATCCAGCCGCCGATGAGCGGCCTCCGCCCGGCGAGCTGCGTCTCGGCCGAACCGTCGCCGCGGCCCGCGTCGGCGTCGATCAGCGCTTCCGCGTCCGTGTAGAGCGCGTTGCGCAGGTCCACCATGAAGCCCTTGGGCGAAAGCGGCTTTCCGGTGAGGTGCGTCGGACACACCTCGCGGCAGCGCCCGCACTCGGTGCACGTGAACATGTCCAGCTTCTGCTTCCAGGTGAAGTCCTCGACCTTCGACACCCCGAACCTCTCGGCCTCGGCGGCCTTCTCGATGTCGAACGTGAGCATCTTTCCGGCCGGATCGAGCTTCGCGAAAAACAGATTCGGGAGTGCTGTGATCACGTGGAAGTGCTTCGCGAACGGCAGGTAGTTCGCGAAGACGAAGATCGCGACGAGGTGGGCCCACCAGGCGCCGAAGTATTTTGCTTGGAGAAGAGAAGGGGAAAGAAAAGATATTTGCTTAGAAAGGAAATAAGTGACGGGTTCCCACAGCGCGCTTCGAGCGAGGGCGGCGCTTGCCGCCGCCGCCCTGGCGTCGAGCGCCATCTTCGCGGCGCCGGCGGCGAGGTCGGTCACCATGAGGAAGCCGATGAGGCAGAGGATGAGATCCGCGTCGAACGACGGGTCGAGGCGCTCTTTTCGCGCGACGTGGCGGCGCGCGAGGGCGAGGACGACGCCCGCGAACGTCGTCACGAGGACGACATCCTTGACGAGGAGGTAGCCCTCCCAGAAACCCGCGGGCAGGAACGGCAAGCCGGCCCCGGGGAAGAGACCCTCGACGACGAGCATCAGCGTGCGCAGCGTGAGCACAAGGAAGCCGCCGAAGATCAGCGCGTGGTAGAGGCCCGCGTACGCGTCGCGGAACATCTTCCGCTGCAGGAAGCCGTACTCGACCATGTGCCAGAGCCGCGCGAGCGGCCGCTCGAGACGGTTCTCGCGGTCGCCCGCGCCCAGGAGGAGGAGCTGGACCCTGCGCGAGGCGGTGTACGCGAATAGGGCAAGGGCCGAGAGCAGGAGGAGCGCGAAGAGGAGGGTTCCGGGAAAGCCGAAGTAGGTGGCCTGCGCCGGCGTGACTGTCATCACAGTGTAGGATAACGCAGCATGTTGTAGGATAAGCCGTGGTAAATCTATCGTTTCAATGCGCCCTCCGCGCCGGGAGAAGCCCGATGACGCACCTCCGAAGGCCCCTCGGGATCGCTTCGATCGTGTTCGCGCTGATCGCCGCACGCGCGCTCCAGGCCGCCGCCCCTGCCGGGACGGACCTGTGGGGCGGGCCGGCCGCGAAGGGCATCGGAACGAACGCGCGGTTCGACACGAACATCTACGTTTCGAGCGTCGGCGCGGCCTCCGGATCCATCGACTTCCTTCTCGGCGGCGCCACGCTGGCGAGCGTCCCGTTTACGGTGTCCACGCGCGGCGTCGCCGTCGTCGCGGCGCCCGCGGCCGTCGACGGCATGGGCGCGTTCTTCTACCACGTGCGCAGCGACGCCTCCGTCAACGCCTGGTCCGAGACGTACAACGACACGCCGGCCGGCCGCTACGGCACGGTGTCGACGGCCTTCCCCGTCTCCGATTTTCTCATCCCGGGCGACGAGGCCTGGGGCGGTGGCGTCGACGCGTCGTCCTCCACGGACGCCGGCCGCGCGCGCACGAACGTCGGCGTCCTGTGCACCCCGCTGTCGGCGCAGGGCTGTACCGTCGAGGTCGCGGCCTTCGACGCCGGCTCGCCCGCCGGCGTCGGCCAGATTTTCACCGTTCCAGGCGGTGTCGGGCAGCAGTCGCTCGCGGCGCTCCTTCCCGGCACGGCCGAGAAATCCAAGCTCTCGCTGCGCTTCCACATGCTCACTGGCGCGGGCCTCCCCTACGCCATCAAGAACGACAACCTGACGAGCGACGGCAGCAACCTGTCGCTGTCCGTGTCGCGCGGCGCCTTCTCGACGGCGCCCGTCATCGCGAACTTCACGATCTCTCCCTCGTCGGGCTGCCCGCCGCTGACCGTCACGGCCACGTGGACGACGACGGGGGCGGACCACGTCATCATCTCGGGCGCCGCCGGAAGCCTCCCGGCGAACGGCTCGACGACCTTCAACGTCTTCTCGACGGGGGACATCATCCTTACGGCCATCGGCGCGTCGGGCGCGACCGCGACGGCGCCGCAGCGCGTCACGCTTCAGCTTCCCACGGCGACGCCCACGCCGACGCCGTCCGCGGCCACGCTCTCGACGAGCAACAACCTGACTCTTGCGACCGCCCAGGGCGTCATCCCCTTCACGACGAACACGGTGACGGTGAGCTTCGACCAGCAGGAATCCACGGGGTCGGCGTTCGTCCTGAACGGCTCGGCGTGGACGTATACCGCGGGGACGACTGCCGGGGTCGACATCGTTCGGCTCACGTCGACGGGACCCTGCGGAACGGCGACCGCGACGTTCACGGCCACCGTCCTCGTGCCCGGCTCGCCCGTCATCACGTCCTTCACGGCCCAGCCAACACGTGGCTGCACTCCCGCGAACGTCGTTCTGTCGTGGACGACGCAGAACGCGCGTTCCGTCACGATCGACCAGGTTCCTGCGAATTTCCCGTACCTCGCGAATGGGTCCGTCGGCGCCTCATTCCTGACCACGACGACGTTCAAGCTGACGGCGCTCGCGCTCGTGGGCACGAAGACCGCCACCCGCAGCCTGACGGTGCTCGTCGACACGCAGCCCTTCACGCCCATCCTGAGTCCGAGCAACGTCACCGTGGTCGCGGGTTCAGCCCTCTTATTCGTCACGGCCACGCTCCCCCCGGGCGCGGACGTGTCGCTGCTCGCCCCGGTCTACGTGAGGAACGACAGCGGCAGCCAGTTCAGGCGTTCGTCCCCAGGCGTCTTCTATTACATCCCGGGGATCAAGCCCGGCACCGACATCGTCCGAGTGTTCTACACGAACGGTTGCGGCCCGCAGTACGCCGTCTTCGAGGCGACGCTCACCGAGAACTAGAAGGGAGAGCCAGCCCGGGCTCTCCCTTTGACGCTCCAAGCGGCGGAAGACCTACGCCTTCAGCTTCTTCGCGGCTTCCGTCATCGCGGGGACGATCTGGAAGAGGTCACCCACGATGCCGTAGGTCGCGACCTTGAAGATCGGCGCCTCGGGATCCTTGTTGATCGCGACGATGACCTTCGACGAGCCCATGCCCGCGAGATGCTGGATCGCGCCGGACACGCCGCACGCGATGTAGAGCGACGGCGACACGACCTTGCCCGTCTGCCCCACCTGGTGCTCGTGCCCGATCCAGCCGGCGTCCACCGCGGCGCGCGACGCGCCCAGCGCGGCGCCCAGCTCGATGCACAGCGCGCGCAGCATGGGCCAGCTCTCGGGCCCCTTGATGCCGCGCCCGCCCGTCACGATCTTGTCGGCCTCGGCCACGTCGATCTCGCCCGCCTCGGCCGCCTGCACCTTCACGACCTTCGCGCGGATCTTCAGCGCCCCGAGGTCGAGGTTCACGACCTCGCCCGCGCCCGGAGCCTCTGCCTTCGAGGCCGGAAACACGTTCGGGCGCGGCGTGGCAACCTGGATCTCGGCGGCTGCCGCGGCCGTGACCAGCACGCGCGCCTTGCCCGAGTACACCGGGCGCTCGCCCGTGATGCGGCCGTTCGCGACGTCGAGCGACATCACGTCCGACAGCACCGACACGCCGCGGCGCGCCGCGAACCGCGGCGCCACGTCGCGGCCCATGACCGTCGCCGAGGCGAGGACGATGGACGGCTTGAAGGCGGTGGCCGCGGCATCGAGAGCCGCGGCGTAGCCCTCCGACGAGAAGAGCGCGAGCTCGGGTCTGTCGGCGACGAAGACCTTGGACGCCCCATACGCGCCAAGTTCGCCGGCAAGAGCGCCGATGCCGGATCCGGCAATCACAGCAGCAAGGGCACCGCCGCTTTTCTTAGAAAGTGAATTCCCGAGAGTCAGCGCCTCGAGCGACGACTTGCGGATCTTCCCGTCGCGCTGCTCGATGAAGACGAGGACGTTGGACATCACAGCACCTTCGCTTCGTTCTTCAGCAGGTTCATCAGCTCCGTCGCGGCCTTCGCCGGATCGTCCGCCGGGATGAGCTTCACGGCCTGCCGCGCGGGCGGCAGCTCGAGCTTCGTCCAGCGCACGTGCGCGGCCGGGCCCGCGATCGTGGCCGGGTCGACGCCGGCGTCGGCAGGCGTCTTCACGGCGATCGCCTTCTTCTTGGCCGCCATGATCCCCTTCAGCGACGCGTAGCGCGGCTCGTTCAGGCCCTTCGTGGCGCCGATGACACCGGGCAGCGACATCTCGACGATCTCCTCGGCGCCCTCGATCTCGCGATGGGCCAGGACGGCGCCGTCTTTCCATTCGAGCTTCGTCACGAGGTTCACGTGCGGCAGATCGAGGAGCTCGGCCAGCATCGGCACGAGCACCTGCGCGTCCGTGCCGACGCCCTTGTTTCCCATCCACACGACATCGTGCGGCAGGGTCCGGATGACGCCGGCGAGAAGACGCGCCACGCCGAGCGAGTCCACTTCGCTGAGACCATCGGAGGCGACGCGGATCGCCTCGTCGGCGCCGCGGGCGAGGCACTCGCGCAGGCCCGTGTCGGCGCGCGCGGGGCCGAACGTGATCGCGGTGACCGTGCCGCCCTTCGCTTCCTTCGTCTTGAGCGCCTCCTCGAGCGCGTACTCGTCGTAGGGGGACACGATCCACTTCACGTCGGCCTCGTCGATCGAGACCCCGTCGGCGGCGATCCTGATTTTCGTTTCGGTGTCGGGAACGTAGGCGAAACAGACGATGTGATTCATGGCAACTCTGAAAACTAACACGCATTCCGCGGCGCGTCATCGGAAAAATGAATGGCGGCTCATTCCCCTGAAATACTTACGCTTGACTTACGCTTGCGGTAGAACTACCTTCTCCATTAGAAGGAGGCCCCATGCCGCGAGCGGCAGCATCCCGACGAGATGGGCGAGGCCGAGATCAACGCTTTCGTTTCGGACCTCGCCACGCGCGGCCGCGTCGCCTCCTCCACCCAGACCCAGGCCCTGAGCGCGCTTCTGTTCCTTTACCGCGAAGTCCTCGGGAGGCCCGTCGAGTCCCTCGGCGACGTCGTGCGCGCCAAACGCCCCGAACGCCTGCCCGTCGTCCTCACCCGTGAAGAGGTGAGGGCCGTCCTCGCGCGGCTCGACGGCAGCCCGCGCCTCGTCGCCACGCTTCTCTACGGCACGGGCATGCGCCTGATGGAGTGCCTGCGCCTCCGCGTGACGGACGTCGACTTCGGCCTCAACCAGATTCTCGTGCGCGACGGCAAGGGCATGAGAGACCGCCTCACGATGCTCCCCGCTGTCCTTCGCGAGCCGCTCCAGCGCCACCTCGCGGCGATCCGGACGCTCCACGAGGCGGACCTCCGGGAGGGCTTCGGTACGGTCTACCTGCCCGACGCCCTCGTCCGGAAATACCCCTCGGCTGCGAAATGGTGGGGCTGGCAATGGGTCTTCCCTGCCCGCGAGCGCAGCGTCGACCCCCGCACCGAATCGGGTGCCGAATCGTCCGCTGGCCCCGGCGCGCCCGGAAACCAGAAGCGCCGCCACCATCTCGGCGAGACGTTCATTCAGCGCGCCGTCCAACGCGCCGTGCGCGAAGCCCGCATCGGCAAGCCCGCGAGCTGCCATACCCTGCGCCACTCCTTCGCCACCCACCTCCTCGAGAGCGGCTCCGACATACGCACCATCCAGGAGCTCCTCGGTCATCGCGACGTCGCCACCACCATGATCTACACGCACGTCCTGAACCGCGGCGGCCTCGGCGTCACCAGCCCGCTGGACCGGATGTGAGCTCCTCTTCGGGCGCAGTCGGTTCGTCCCTCAAGCCAGGCCGCAAGGGCACGCGAAAGCTTCTCCGCGAGTTTGGCCCCCGTCTCGTTTGCGTCCGTTACCGCTATGATGAGAGAAAGCGCATGAGGATGAAGACCGTAGAGCTTGTCGTCGAGGAAGTGCCGTGGATTCCCGGCTCCGCGCGGCACGTCTTCGTCGACGTGAAATATGGAGAGACTCGGCTCAGGGCGGCGATGCGGAACGCGGGCGGCAGGTGGTCGCCAGAGCGGAAATTGTGGGAGATCCGCTACGACCGCGCCGTCAAGCTCGGACTCTCCCGGCGGATCCGAATCGGCGCGTCGATCCTCGAAACGACCCCAAGAAAGCTCCCACCTGCGGAAACCAAGAAGCACCCACCTGCGGAAACCTTCCCTCGGTTTCCGCCATGAAGCTTCCGCATGTACAAACCTGCCCTGCAGCCGAATACTAGTT
>Ga0208587_1000021_pt1 | contig 91675 bp, 80 predicted proteins | sample NGESurdeep092012_7_FD_184472 | JGI IMG/M metagenome (GOLD analysis project Ga0208587, IMG submission 184472) | Arctic peat soil microbial communities from Barrow, Alaska - NGEE Surface sample 210 deep-092012 (SPAdes) | ecosystem: Environmental > Terrestrial > Soil > Wetlands > Peat ...
ACTACGCAAAGGCCGGGCCGCGGTCTTCGTGCCGCACCCAAACGACTCTCATGATTCCTCCCATTCCGAAGGGTTTAGAGTGCCCTCGAAGACGACGCGCGCGTCGCCCCGAAGAGTCACCGCGCGCGCCATCTCGCCGTCGCGTTGAAATCCGATCTCGAGCGTTTCCAGAGAGCGCGTCGCGACCGAGACCGGCGGCGCGAAGTCCCACAGCACGCTCGACACGACCGCTGAAGCGACGGCACCCGAGCCGCAGGCGAGCGTCTCGGCCTCCACTCCCCGCTCCCACGTCCGGAGAGCCAGGCGCGACGGGCCGAGCACCTTCACGAAGTTCGCGTTCGCGCCCTCCTTCATCGCGGGATGGTGCCGGTGCGAGGGACCCAGGACCGCGAGGTCGAGGGTGTCGAGAGCGATTCCCTCCTTCACGAACGCGACGAGGTGCGGCACCCCCACGAGGAGCGCGAAGGCGTCGCGCTCGAGTGTGCTTGCGCCCACATCGAGAGTCGGCACGGCGCGCCCCATGGCGACCGGCTCCGGCAGCGCGAGCGTCACGCTTCCGGACGGCGACACGCGCGCGCACACCGCGCCCCATCCTGTCAGGACGACGCACGCGGGCCGCGCGAGGCCGCGGAGCACCGCGAACCGGGCCGCGCAGCGCGTGCCGTTCCCGCAGAACCGGCCGGCCGAGCCATCCGCGTTCAGGTAGTCGGCGACGACGCGGGAGGAGGGATCTCCCGGGCTCTCCGGGGTGACGAAGAGAACGCCGTCCGCGCCGACGCCCGTGCCCCGGCGGCACAGCCTGCGGATCGCGGCGATCTCCTTCTCACCCCTCGGGGCCCGTTCGCCGAAGATGAGGAAGTCGTTGCCTGCCCCGCTCATCTTCGTGAACGCGAGCGGCAGGGCTCCGAGGGGCGACGAGGTCGTCCCTTCGGTCATTTCGCCGCCCCCATCGCGCTCTCGTTGCCCGACTTGTCCACGGCCGTCACGCCGTATGCGCCCGCCGCGCCGGGCGCGGCCCCCGCACCTGCGGCCCCCGCGTCGAAATAGACAGGATCCTTCAGGCCGTCCGCGATCCTCTTCCAGCCGTCCTTCTCGCGGCGATAGACGCGGTAGGACGCAAGGTCGCCCGCGAGGCTCGGATTCCACACGAGGCGCGCGCCTCCCGCTTCGAAAAGGACGAGGACGCCTTCCGGCGCGGGGGGCGGAAACACGTCCCTCGTGGACACCGGCACCTCGTCGGCCGCCGGGCCGAGAATGAGCGGGAACTCCGCGACGGGGGCGGCGCGCACGGTGTAGACGTAGCGCAGGTCCGGCGCCACCGTGGCGTCCACATACGTCGTCGCGCCGATGACGACTCCAAGCGGACGATCCTCGTACTCCTCGTCCGCGGCCTCCCGGCGATAGACCGCGTAGCCAGCGATCTTCGCGGGGCGCGTGCCGTCGAGCATGGCGACGGGGGCGCGCCAGTCAAGACACACGCGCCCCTCTTCCACGGCCGGAACGACCGCGAACGGCCGGTCGGGAGGGACCCGCGGGAGAAGCGCGACGAGCGGCGACAGCTCGGACACTTTCTTCCGGTCGCGCTGGGCCGTCACACCGTAACGGAGGAACACGCGCCCGAGGCGCCCCTCGCGAAAAAGCGGGACGAGCGGATCCCTCACGACGACGTCGTGGCCAACCGTGGCGGCGTCCAGTTCCGTCCGCGAGAGGGTCTGGATCGTCTCGGCGCGCGTCCGAAAGCCTTTCTCGTCGCGCTCCTTCGCGGCGGCCTCCGTGGGCGTCTCGGGCGGCTTCTGGCCCTCGCGGGCGCCGAGGAGCTCACGGTACACCGTCACGCCCGTCAGATTCGTGAGCGTCTCGCCCGCGTTCGTCCTCGACGGGTACGGAAAGCGCAACACGACGTCGGAACCTTCCTGCGAGAGGCGCACGGGCTCGACGCGCGCCGGCAGGGCCTGGAGAGGCGGCTCGGGCGCGAGCTTGCGTCCGCAGCCGGGGAAGAGAGAGAGAAGGATGAAGAAAGAGATTTCTGCGAATGGATGCCGCAGTGCGGGCGACCCCATCGCGCGCCTACAACACGAACCGCGAGAGGTCGCGGTCCTTGACGAGCCCCTGAAGGGCGCGTTCGACGTACGGCCGGTCCACCACGATGCGCGCGCCCGCGGCGTCGGGTCCCGCGAAGGAAATCTCCTCGAGCACCGTTTCGAGGATGGTGTGGAGCCGCCGAGCGCCGATGTTTTCGAGGTTGCGGTTCACCTCGGCCGCGGCCCGCGCGATTTCCTCGAGGCCGTCCGCGGCGAAGACGAGCTCGATCCCGTCCGCGGCGAGAAGCGCGGCGGATTGTTTCGGGAGCGCGTGCTCGGGTTCCGTGATGATGCGGAGAAAGTCTCCGTCCGTGAGGGCGTCGAGGGCCACGCGGATCGGGAAACGGCCCTGCAGCTCCGGAATGAGGTCCGAGGGCTTGGCCATGTGAAACGCGCCCGCGGCGATGAAGAGGACGTGGTCCGTCTTCATCATCCCGTGCTTCGTCTTCACGGTCGTCCCTTCCACGAGCGGCAGGAGGTCGCGCTGCACGCCCTCACGCGAGACGTCGGGCCCCCCCCGCGCCCCTTCCTTGCCGGCGATCTTGTCGATCTCGTCGAGGAAGACGATGCCCGTCTCCTCCGCGCGCCGGACGGCTTCTTCGGGCACGGTGGCCTCGTCGGAGAGCGCGTCGGCTTCGCGCGTCACGAGGAGGGGACGCGCGTCGGACACAGGGAGCTTCACTTTCCTCTTTTTCGGCGCGCCGAAAAGATTCGGGAGCAGCCCTGGCAGGTCGAAGCCCATCTCCTCGACACCCTGGGGTGTCATGACGGAGATCTGGGGCGTCCTCTCGTCCGCCACTTCGAGCTCGACCTCGCGCGCCTCGTGCTTCCCCTCGCGGAGGTCGCGGCGGATCCGATCGCGCCCCTCGGCGAGGACGGCTTTTCCGGAGGCGTCCGTCGCGAGGGCGGCCACGACCAGGTCCAAGAGGCGCTCCTCGGCCGCGGCCGCGGCGCGGTCCGCCACGCGCGCGCGGCGCTCGTCCTTCACGAGGCGGATGGCCGCCTCGACGAGGTCGCGCGCGATTGAGTCGACGTCACGCCCGACATAGCCCACTTCCGTGAACTTGGACGCCTCGACTTTCACGAACGGCGCATCCACGAGCCGCGCGAGCCGCCGCGCGATTTCCGTCTTGCCGACGCCCGTGGGGCCGATCATGAGGATGTTCTTCGGCATCGTGTCGCGTTGAAGCTCGGGGGCGAGGCGCTGGCGCCGCCACCTGTCGCGTAGCGCGATCGCCACCGCGCGCTTGGCCTTCGTCTGGCCGACCACGTGACGGTCGAGCTCGGCCACGATCTTCCGCGGCGAGAGGTCCTTGAGAAGATGGGGCGTCACGGCAGCGTTTCGACCCGGATCGAGTCGTTCGTGTAGATGTCGATGGACGCCGCGATCGAGAGCGATTCCTTCACGATCGCCGCGGCGTCGAGGGTCGAGTGCCGGAGAAGCGCATGGGCGGCGGCCGACGCGTATGGGCCGCCGGACCCGACGGCGAGGACGCCTTCGTCCGGTGCGATGACATCCCCCGTGCCGGACAGGAGCAGGGAGGTCTTCTCGTCGGCCACGACGAGGAGGGCCTCGAGCTGGCGCAGCGTCTTCTCCGTGCGCCAGTCGGTCGCGAGCTCGACGGCCGCTCGCTCGAGCTGGCCGTGAAACTCCTCGAGCTTGCGCTCGAACCGCGTGAACAGCGTCACGGCGTCCGCTGTCGAGCCCGCGAAACCCGCGAGGACCTTCCCGCCGAGGAGGCGGCGCACCTTCGAGGCCCCGCTTTTCATGATGGTCGTCCCCATCGTCACCTGGCCGTCGCCGCCGAGCGCGACGAGGCCATCCTTCCTCACGCAGAGGATCGTGGTGTGCCTGAAACGCCGTCCACCCATCAGGAGAGAGTCTAGCCCGTCAGTCGGGGTCTTCGCGCTTCTCGGCCCTGGGATGGCTCTTGCGATAGACCTCGATGAGGCGCTCGGCGTCGAGGTGCGTGTAGCGCTGCGTCGTCGAGAGCGAGGCGTGGCCGAGAAGCTCCTGGATGCACCGCAGGTCGGCCCCGGCGGCGAGGAGGTGCGTTGCGAACGAGTGCCGGAGCGCGTGCGGCGACGCGTGGCGAGGCACCGCCGCCTCCGCGACGGCCCGGTCGAGCACGCGCCGCACGCTGCGGTCCGTCAGCCGGCCGGCCCGCGCGTTCAGGAAAACGATCTCCGCATCCCGCGCCGCGGGCGCGAGCGACGCCCTCGCCTTGAGCCAGGCGCGGAGCGCCGCCGCGGCCGGGTGGCCGAATGGCACGACGCGCTCTTTGCGCCCTTTTCCGACCGTGCGCACCTGCCGCACGGAGAGATCGACGTCCTCGAGGCGGAGCCCCACGAGCTCCGACACCCGAAGCCCCGTCGCGTAGAGGAGCTCGAGGAGGGCGCGATCCCGGAGGCCGAGCGCGCCTTCCCGGCCCTTCGTCTCGACGACGGCCGTGGCCTCGCTCACGGAAAGCGTCCGCGGCAGGGTCTTGTCGTGCCGCGGCGTTCCGACCGCCTTCGCGGGGTTCACGTCCACGCGACCCTCGCGCTTGAGAAAGGCGAAAAACGTGCGGAGGGCCGACAGGTGCCGGCCCATCGACGTCTTCGAGATTCCCTCTGACCGCAGGTACGCGAGATACGACCGGACCGCGAGCATGTCGACGTCCCCAGCGCTGAGCGCGGCGGGGGGCCGGTTCCAGAAGACAGCCGAGAGAAAGGCCGAGAAGCGGGCGAGATCCGCGCCGTACGCGGCGCGCGTATGGGGCGAGACGCGGCGTTCGTCGGCCAGGTGGCGGTCGAACGCCGCGACGTCCGCGGCGAAGGAGGCGGTTTTTACGATGGCTTCGTCGCGAGGCTCCGGACCTCGGCGGCTAGCGCCTTGATCTCGGGCTCGGTGAGCTTCTTGCCAAAGGGCGGCATCTCGTCGTGACCCTTCGTGATCGACTTCACGATCCGCGCGTCGTCGATCTTGTCCTGCCACTTCGCGTTCGTGAAGTTCCGCGCCTTCTTCTTCTTGCCTTGTTCCGTCTGCCCCTTGCCGTCGTCGCCGTGACACACCGAGCAGTGCGTCTGCCAGTTCTCGGAACGGGAGTCCGCCGCCTGAAGAGCGGGGGCAGAGGCGAAAAGGAGCGCGGCGAGAAAGAGCGCGGCGCAAAGGGCAACGAGGGTGTTCTTCTTCACGCGGGTCCTCCCTGATGCCGCACGATTCTAAGGGCTTCGCCCGTTGGTCACCCCTTCACGACGGCAGGAGGGCCGGCGCCGGCAGCGCTTCCTCGCGCCACCGCGCGACGGTGGCCAGCGCGCGGCGGCCGATCTCGGCGCGGCGTTTCGCGCGGTCCCGGATCGGCGGGACGCCCGGCACGTCCTCGTCCTCGATGAGGCCGAAGGTCACGTTCATGGGCGTGTACTGCTGCTCGCGCGGGAAAGAGACGTGCTTCGCGAGCGAGCCGAGTGCCGTCGTGAAGGGGAGGGCCTTCGGCTCACGGCCCTCCAGGAGCTGTGCGAGCGAGCTTCCCACCATGAGCCCGGTGGCCGCCGACTCGAGGTAGCCCTCGACGCCCGTGAGCTGGCCCGCGAAGAAAATGCGGGGGTTCTTCTTCCAGCGAAACAGCGCGTCGAGATGCGCAGGTCCGTTGATGTATGTGTTGCGATGGAGCATCCCGAAGCGCACGAACTCGGCTTTCTCGAGGCCCGGCAGCATCCGGAAGACGCGTTTCTGCTCGCCGACCTTGAGCTTCGTCTGGAAGCCCACGAGGTTGAAGTGCTCGCGCGCGAGATCGTCCTGGCGGAGCTGTACGACCGCGTAGGGCTCCTTCCCGGTGCGCGGGTCCGGGAGTCCGAACGGCTTCATCGGGCCGTGGCGCAGCGTCTCGATCCCGCGCTCGGCCATCGCCTCTACGGGCAGGCACCCCTCGAAATAGGCGGCCTTCTCGAAGTCGTGGAAGGCCACCTTCTCGCCGGCGAGCAGTTCCCTCACGAAGGCCTCGTACTCGAGCCTCGAGAGTGGGACGTTGAGGTAGTCGTCGCCTCCGCCCTTGCCCCACCGGGAGAGCGCATAGAGCTTCTCGCGATCGAGCGACGCGAATTCCACGATGGGCGCCATCGCATCGTAGAAATAGAGGTGCTTCTCTCCGAGCGCCGCCAGGAGTGCCTTCTCGAGCGCGGGCGAGGTGAGGGGACCCGTCGCGATCACGACCCAGTCCTCCCCCGTCTCGGGCATGGACTCCGCCTCGACGCGCACGATTTCGAGAAGAGGCTCTTTGTCGAGGCGACGCGTGACGGCCTCGGCGAAGAGGGCGCGGTCGACCGCGAGCGCATCGCCCGCCGGGACGGCCGCTTTGCGGGCCTCCTCGAGGATGAGCGAGCCGATCGACTCCATTTCGCGCTTCAGGAGTCCCACCGCGTTCGCCGGGTTGTCCGAGCGGAAGGAGTTCGAGCACACCATCTCGGCGAGGCGGTCCGTGGCGTGCGCGTCCGTCGAGCGGACGGGGCGCATTTCGACGAGGCGCACGCGGTGGCCGCGGCGGAGAAGCTGGTGCGCGCACTCGACGCCGGCGAAGCCGCCGCCGATCACCGTGACGCGGGGAGCCGCCATCGGGCGATTGTAGAGCCCGGCTCCCCACGCCCTGCGTACACTTCCGCCCGTGACGTTCGAGGCACACCTCTACGACCGCGGTTACTTCGAAGGGCTCCACAAGAGCCACTGGTTCACGAACCCGCCGCGCAAGTATGAAGAACGCAATCGCGACACGCTGCGCGTCGTGGCTCCCCGTCCCCAGGACCGCGTGCTCGAGCTCGGCTCGGCCCGCGGCGACGTGACGTTCTTCCTCGCCGGGCACGCGAAAGAGGTCGTCGGCCTCGACGCCTCCGACGACGCGCTCCAACTGGCCGAGCGCGCCCGCGCCGCGCGGGGGATCCCGAACGTCTCCTTCGTGAAGGGGGACGTCGCGGACCTTTCGGCGTTCGGGGGCGCCTCCTTCGATGCGGTCGCCGCGATCGACCTCGTCGAGCACATCGACGACCCGACGCTCGCCGCGATGCTGCGGGAGACCCGCCGCGTCCTGAAGCCGGGCGGCCGCGTGGGTTTCTACACACCCGACCGCGCCCACTACGTCGAGCGCCTCAAGGCGCACGACTTCATCCTCAGGCAGTTCCCGCAGCACATCGCGGTGAGGCGCGCGGACGCGTACCGCCGCTTCCTCGCCGAGGCGGGCTTTCGCATCGACGTCGACGCGTGGTCCGTCTCGCCCTTCCCTGGCGTGCGCCTTCTCGAGCGCGCCCTTGCGCCCCTCCCGCTCGTCGGCCCGACGTTCCGGTACCGGATCCTGATGCGAGGGGTGAAGTCTTGAGCGGCGGCAAGTTCGCTCCAAACGCCGAGGTCTACCGGCCCGAGTACTACGAAAGGATGTACCGACCCCACTGGTTCCTGAGGAACCGGCGGAAGTACGAAGAGCGCGAGGCGGCGCTTCTCCGCCTCGTACGGCCGCGTCCCGCGACGCGCGTCCTCGAGGTCGGCTCGGCGCGCGGCGACACGGCGTTCTTCCTCGCCCCGCGCGTCCATTCCGTCGTCGGCATCGACGCGGCGTCCGTCGCCGTCGCCGCCGCGCGCGCGGAGCAGGCGGCGCGCGGCCTCGCGAACGTCCGGTTCGAGGAAGCCGACGCCCGCGACTTGTCGGCCGTCCCCGGCGGCCCCTTCGACGTCGTCCTCCTCGCGGACTTCGTCGAGCATGCCCTCGATGACGTGCTCGTCCCGTGCCTCGAAAGCGCGCGCCGCATCCTGACCCGGGGCGGCGTTCTCGCGCTCTACACGCCGAACCGGGCGCATTGGGCCGAGCGGATCAAGGCGGCGGTGCCGGGCCTCCAGCAGGAAGACCACATCGCCGTCCGGCCGGCGGAGCGCGTCGCCCTTCTCGTCGAGACGGCGGGGTTCCGGGTGGAGGACCTCTTCTTCTCCGCGAGCCCCTATCCCGTTCTCGGCGCCCTCGACCGCGCGCTCCCGATGGTCGGCCTCTGCCGGTTCCGGACGTGCCTGAGAGCAGTAACGTCGGCGCCATGAAGGTCTCGTTCGTCACTTGCGACGTCTTCACGGACAGGCCTTTCACGGGCAACCCGCTCCTCGTCGTGCCGGACGCGCGCGGGCTGACGGCGGAGAAGATGCAGGCCGTCGCGCGCGAAATCAACTACTCCGAGTCGACGTTCGTCCTGCCGCCGAAGAACGCCTCGCATGCGTACCTCCAGAGAACCTTCGTGCCGGTGAAGGAGATCCCGTACGCGGGCCACCCGACGGTCGGGACGGCCGTCGTGATGGCCGCGCTCGGAAAAGTGGCCTCGGTGGCCCTGGGCCCGCCCGACGGCATCGTGCCGATCACGATCGAGGTCGGCTTCGGCCCGCTCGGCCTCGAGCTCCTCAAGGCGGACGGGCGCGTCTCGCGGGTGAGAATGGAGCAGGGAAAACCCGAGTGGAAAGAGCCGGTGGTCGGCGACGACGTGAAAGGGCAGATCGCCGCCGCGCTCGGCGTGCCGTTCGACGCGCTCCATCCCGAGCTTCCGCCGCAGGCCGTCGGGACCGGGAATACCTTCCTGATTGTTCCGCTCGCCTCTGTCAGCGCCGTCTCGTCGGCGGTCGCCGACGCGCGTCTCCTCGGCGGAGTCGAGAAGGATCTTGGCATCCTCGGGATCTTCTTCTTCGCGTTCGATCCCGCGCCTCACGGCTCCCGCATCCGCGCCCGGATGTTCGCGCCGGGCGCGGGCGTGCCCGAGGACCCCGCGACGGGCTCGGCGGCGGGGCCCCTCGGCGTCTACCTCGCGCTCCATGGCGGGGTGCCGGGCGGTGTCGCGGAAGGGCGCGGGCGCTTCGTGATCGACCAGGGCATCGAGATGGGCCGCCCGTCAGAGCTCGACGTGACGGTCCTCGTCGAGAACGGCCGGCCCTCCGACGTCCGCGTCGAAGGCGGCGCCGTCCTCATGATGCAGGGCGAGATCGACGTCTAGGGGTTTTCGCGGTCTTCGGCGCCGCCGAGGCCTTCGGTTTCGACGCGCGCTTCTTCACGCCCTTCACGGGGGCCGGCGTGCGCGCCTCGGCGATCGCGGCTTCGAGCGCGTCCTCGGGGATGCGCGTCGTGGGCGTGAAGAGGTCGAGGTCGCTTGCCGGCACGTCGAGGCCGCAGCCTTCCGTCTCGCAGACGTAGAACGGGCCCGCCTTGCGGTCCCGCACGAGAAGGTACGGCGCCTTGCAGTTCGAGCACGTCTTCGGCACGGGGCGCACGCGGAAGTTCTTGTCGCACGTCGGATAGTTCGAGCAGCCGTAGAACGGGCCGAAGCGCCCCCGCCGCACGAGGATGTCGCCCGCCTTGCATTTGGGGCACTTCACGCCGGTGAGCGTCACGGGCTTCGGAGGCTTGAAACGGCAGGCGGGGTAGTTCGAGCACGAGATGTAGTCGCCGAACCGCCCGTGGCGCGTCACGAGGGCGTGGCCGCAGTTCGGGCATGCCTCGCCGGTCGGGACGTCCGGCTTCGCTTCCGCCTTGCCGCCCGCGACCTTCACGGGAATCGTGTTGCGGCATACGGGATACGCCGTGCAGCCGAGAAACGCCGAGCCGCTCTTCCCGGTGCGGAGCTTCATCGGGCTGCCGCACTCTTCGCAGGTCTGGCCATCGACGTCGGTCGCGTCGATCGGATCTTCCTCGACCTCGGGGATGTCCTGCGTGAAGTCGCATTCGGGATAGCCGCTGCATGCGATGAAAAGGCCCGCCTTGCCCATGCGGAGCTTCAGCGGATGGCCGCTCTTCGGGCACGAGTCGCCGGGGTCGTTCGTCAGCTTGAAATCGACGAAGTGCTTGCGGACCTCTGCGAGCGCGAGCCCCGCCTTGATCGAGACCATCTTCTTGCGGGCCTTGTCGCGGTCCCTCACGAACTTGCCGTCGAACTCGGCGAGGGCCTTGCGCCAGTCGAGCTTTCCCTCCTCGACCTCGTCCAGCTCCTCTTCCATCTTCGCGGTGTACTCGGTCTGGAAGAAGTCGTCGAAGCCCTCGCGAATGAGATCCACGACGAGGCGCCCGAGCGGCGTGGGCGTGAAGCGGCGGTCCTTCTTCCTCACGTACTCGCGGTCCTCGATCTTGCGCATGATCTCGGCGTAGGTCGACGGCCGGCCGATGCCGTTCTCCTCGAGGAACTTCACGAGGGAGCCCTCGTTGAAGCGCGGCGGGGGCTGCGTCTCGTGCCCCTCGGCCGCGACCGATACGAGCTCCAACGGGTCGCCTGGAGCGAGGGCCGGGAGGCGCACCTTGTCGCTCCCGTTTCCATCGCCGGCGTCGCCGTCGGTCTCGGTTTTTTCCCTCTCCTCCGCCTCGGGCTCGGCCTCTTTCTCGTAGACCCTGAGCCAGCCCGGATCCTTGAGGACCGTGCCGGCGGCGCGCAGGCCCGCCGTCTCGCCCTCCTTCACGGCCTCGATGTCGACGGACGTGACCTCCGAAACGGACGGGCTCATCTGGGAGGCCACGAACCGATTCCAGATGAGTCGGTACAGCTTCAGCTCGTCCGGGGCCAGGTACCGGGCGACGGCTTCGGGCGGGAGGTCGAGCGACGTGGGGCGGATGGCCTCGTGGGCGTCCTGCGCGTCCTTCTTTTGCCGGAAGCGCCGCGCCTCCTCGGGGAGCGCGGACGGCCCGTACGTCCGTCCGATGAAGTCGCGTACCGCGACGAGCGCCTCCTCGGCCGAGCGCGTCGAGTCCGTGCGCATGTATGTGATGAGGCCGATCGTGCCGCTCTCGCCGATCGTCTTGCCCTCGTAGAGCCTTTGCGCGATCTGCATCGCGCGGCGGACGCTGAAGCCGATGCGCGCCGCGCCCTGCTGGAGCTTGGACGTGGTGAAAGGCGGCGGCGAGCTTCCCTTCCGCTCCTTCGCGTCGACCTTCACGACCGAGATCGCGGCTCCCTCGACGTGCGCGCGCGCGGCCTCCGCCTGCTCTCGGGACGCGAGACGCGGGTCCGTCCCGTCGAACTTGAGCCTCTCGCCTTTCCAGAGGACGACCCGCGCCGGGAAGGCGGTCTCCCCCTTCCTGAGGGTCACGGGAACCGAGAAGTAGGGGACGGGGACGAAGCGCTCCCGCTCGCTCTCGCGCTCCACGATGATGCGGAGGGTGACGGTCTGGACGCGTCCCGCCGAGAGTCCTCTCCAGAGCTTCAACCAGAGGAGGTCCGAGACCTCGTAGCCGACGAGGCGGTCGATGATGCGGCGGGCCTGCTGCGCGTTGACGCGGTCCTGATCGATGACGCCCGGGTGGGAGACGGCGTGCGTGACGGCCGCCTTCGTGATCTCGTGGAACTCGGCCCGGTGGAAGATCGTCTTCGGCAGGTTTGGCTTCAGGATCTCCTGCAGGTGCCAGCAGATGGCCTCGCCCTCGCGGTCCGGGTCGGCGGCGAGATAGATCGTTTCGGCGCTCTTCGCGGCTTTCTTCAGGTCTTGGACCGTGCGCTCCTTGCCCGGCAGGATTTCGTATGAAGGCGCGTAGCCGTGCTCCCGATCGACCGCGATGCCCTTCTTCTGGAGGTCGCGGACGTGGCCGTAACACGCCATGACGGTGAAGTCCTTTCCGAGGAACTTTCCGAGCGTGGCGGCCTTCGCGGGCGACTCGACGATGACAAGTGATTTCGCCATAAGCGGACGGTCACGATGCCACGTTTGTCAACTCTTTGCCCGCGACCGGGCGAAAAGGGCGCCTGGGAGGACCGTCACGAGGCCCTCCAGTTCGAGGTGGACGAGGGCCGCCGAGAAGCGCGCCGCGTCGAGTCCCGTGACCGCGAGGAGCGTGTCCGCGTCCCTCGGCTCGTCGGCGTCGAGACCCACCAAAAGAGCCGCGGCGTCGGGCGAAAGATGATCGGGAATCGCGATCGCCTCGCGCTCCGGGACCGATCGCCGGAGCCGCCGACGCTCCTCCTCGGGCAGCTCCTGGAGAAGGTCGTCGGCGTTCCTCACGAGGATCGCGCCGTCCTTGAGGAGGGCATTCGACCCGAACGCGCCCGGCGAGAGAATCGAGCCCGGGACCGCGGCCACGTCGCGGCCGTAGCCCGTCGCACAGCGGGCGGTGATCAAGGAACCGCTCTTCTCGGCCGCCTCGACCACGCAGACGATGCGCACGAGACCGGCGATGATGCGGTTGCGCACCGGGAAGTTCCACGGCTCGGGCTCGGTCCCCATCGGAAATTCCGAAAGCGCGACCCCCGACGCGAGAAGCGCCCCGAGGAGGCCTTTCTGCTCGGGCGGGTAGCAGACGTCGATGCCGCAGCCGAAAACGGCGACCGTCTGTCCGCCCGCGTCGAGCGCCGCGCGATGGGCCGCCGCATCGATGCCGCGGGCAAATCCCGAGATGACGTTCACGCCGGCCTCCGCCAGGCCCGCCGCGAGGGCCCGCGCGGCGTCGAGGCCCGCGCGGGACGCGCGGCGCGCTCCCACGACGGCGATCGCCGGGGCGTCGGGGAAGGCGAGGCCGCGCGCGAATAGGACGGGCGGCGGATCATGGATTTCGCGCAGGAGGGCGGGGTAGCCGGGGTCGGTCAGAAAGAGGACGCGCGCGCCCGAGTCCGCGAACCTCCGGGCGTCCTCCCGGATTTCATGTCCCTCGTCCCCCTCGAGCAGCGGCGCAACGACCCCGCGGTCCTCACCCGAGATCCGGGCGGCCTCTTCCGGGGACAGCGCACAAACGGCGGCGGGCGACCCGGCCGAAAGAAGGAGTGTCCGGACGGCACGGGCGGCCCTGCCGCGCCCCTTTCGGGCCCAGATGAGTCCTGTCCGGGCATCGTTCGCCGCGCTACTCATACGGCACCCCTCTTGCTGGGAGAAGACGTCTCAAAACCGGTGTCTATAATGCCCGACCTCTTCGTGACGCGCCGCTTTCGTTCCACCGCCGCGCTGCTCGTGGCCGTCGCCGCCGCGGGAACGGGCGCGTGCGCGTCGCCCCGGTCCAGAGACGCCGCGGCCTGGAAGGCCCAGAACTCCTACGGGAGCGAGATGGCCCGCAAGGGCTTCTGGCGCGAAGCCCTGTTCCGCTATGAGAAGGCTGCCGCCCTGCACCCCGACAACCCCGAGGTCCAGAACAACCTCGGGGTCGCCTATGAGAGCATCGGGGAAACTTCGCGCGCGCTCGCGGCCTACAAGAAGGCCCTCGAGCTCGCGCCACAGGACCCGAAGATCAAGCGCAACTACGCGCGCTTCGCCGAGTACTACACGTCCGTGCAGCGGGCTTCCTCGCTGCCGGCGCCCTCTGCGTCCGCGCCTGCCGCGACGTCCTCCGTTCCCGCGAGGACCCCGGCCGCGCCGGCGGTATCGACGCCGGCCCCCGGCCCGAAGCCCACACCGGCTGGGGTGCGGCCATGAGCCACCGCGCCCTCGCGGCCGCGCTCGCCGCGGCCCTCCTCGCGGGCGCCTGCTCCTCGTCGAAAGAGGTCAAGCTCCGGCTTCCTCTCCGCCCGAAGCTCGCCGTCACGGGGCGCGAGCGCATCTCCCTCGCGCCTTTTCTCGTCGCGTCGAAGCTCTCCGACAAGAAGGATGCTCCACGGTACAAGGACCTCGACCTCGACGCGGAGTTCCGCCGCTACCTCGGCAAGCAGCTCGGCAAACGCTCGAAGATGACGATCGTGGCGATGCCTCAGGACGTCCGGCTTCCGTCGCAGAACCTGAAGGACCTCGGCGAAGCCGCGGAGTTCTGGCGCGGCGTCGGGACGCGAACGGGCGCCGACATTCTCCTGACCGGCGTCGTCGACTTCCGCGTGGAGAACAAGTCGGGCTACCGCGCCGAGGAATACCGCAGCCCCATCGACAACCGGGTGTACTACCGGCAGGCGCTCGTCGAGTCGACGGGATTCACGTTCGACGTGACGGTCATCGCGATCGACGGGCATACGGGAGTGAAACTCTTCCAGGAAAACTTCCGTGACACGAAGGAGAAGAACCGCCGGGCCACGGACGAGCTCGTGGGCCTCTTCGAGAACCTCTTCTCCCTTGAGAATCAGCTCCTCGGGCTCTTCGTGGTGCGCGAGCGGGAGGCGAACCGGTATGTCTTCGACTAGGAAGTCTCTCGCCGCGTGCGCCGGCCTCGCGCTCGCGATCCTCCTCGCGCCCGAGGCACGGCCCGCCGGGCAGAACAAGATCGTCTACGACAAGTTCGACTGGCAGATCTACCGGTCGACGCACTTCGACATGTACCACTATTCGCGCGAGCGCCAGACGCTCCAGAAGGTCGTGTCGATGGCCGAGTCGGCCTACGACGAGCTGTCGCGCCGGTTGAACTACCAGATCCCGAAGCGGATCCCGATCATTTACTACGCGACGCACGCCGAGTTCGAGCAGAACAACATCGAGCTCAACTTCATCCCCGAGGGCGTCGGTGCCTTCGCCGAACCCGCCCGCAACCGGATGGTTCTCCCGATCGACATGCCGGACGAGAAGCTCCAGGCGCTCATCCAGCATGAGCTCACGCATGTCTTTCAGTACGAGATCCTGTTCGGCGGCCGGCTCGGCCGCGCGCTCACGGCGAACGTCCCGACCTGGGTCGTCGAGGGGATGGCGTCCTACTTCGGAAACGACGAGGACGACAAGGACCGCATGTATCTGAGGGACGCGGTCAACCAGGACCTCATCCCGCCCATCACGAAAGTCAACATCGAGGGCTATCCCGCCTACCGTTACGGCCACGCCGTGTACGACTTCATGGAGGCCGAATGGGGCAAGGACGCCGTCCGGGATTTCGTCTTCGAGTACCGCTCCTTCCTCGGCCGCGACGTCTCCGTGGCGCTCAAGCGCGCGTTCGAGATCCAGCCGGACGACTTCGACCTCAAGTTCCGCCGGTACCTCCGGCGGAAGTACCTTCCGCTCCTCGCGGTCAAGGGCGAAGCCAGCGAATACGGGGAACGCTTCCGCGTGGGCCCGTACGGCCACGAGTCCTTCGAGGTCGGCGCGGCGCCCTCTCCGTCCGGCGATTTCGTCGCGACGCTCACGACGGTCAAGGGCGACGTCGACATCGCCCTCCTCTCCGTTCGGGACCGCAAGCTCTACAAGAACCTCTCGGCCGGCCACACGACGAAGTACGAGTACATCGTCGGCCAGTACCTGACGACCGGCCCCGAAAGCGGACGCGATCTCTCCTTCGCGCCGGACGGCGACCGCATCGCCGCCTTCGGCCGGCAGGAGCGCGGCCGCAAGCTGCTCATCTTCTCGGCACGCGGCGGCGGGCTCCTCGAGCGCATCTCCGTCGCCCCGGACGTGCCGCTCGCGCCCTCGTGGTCACCGGACGGAAACTCCATCGTGTTCTCCGGCATCGAGGGGAACAGCCGCGACATCTTCCTGCTCGACATGAAGACGCGCGCGGTGCGGAACCTCACGAACGACGCCGAATACGACGAGGCGCCTGTCTTTTCGCCCGACGGCAAGTGGATCTATCACTCGAAGATCGTCGGCGGCTTCTCGAAGATCGTGAGGTTCCCGCTCGAGGACCCCTCGAAAAACGAGCAGGTCACGTGGGGCGACAGCAACGACGAGGACCCTTCGTTCTCGCCGGACGGCAAGCGGATCTACTACGCCTCCTCTCGGGGCGGGATCTTCAACATCTACGGCCAGGATCTGGCCACGGGCGAGATCTCGCAGTACACGGACGTGATCGGCGCCGCGCTCGGGCCGGCCGCCTTCACCGGTCCCGACGGCCAGGAGAAAATCGTCTTCTCCGGCTTCCAGGGCCTCCGCTTCCAGCTCTATGTCGCCGACGCGAAGAAACCGTTTCGCAAGCTCGATGAGCGCGCGCTACCGCCCGCTCCGGTCAAGACGGGCGGAACGGCGGGTTTCGTACCCGCCATCGAAGTCGCGGTCGACCCCGAGAAGCTCTCGCGCCCGAAGTTCAAGCTGTTCCTCGACAACGCGCAGGTGCTCGCCGGCATCAACTCGGACCAGACCTTCGTCTCGCAGGTCGTCCTGTCGTTTTCGGACTACCTCGGCGACCACCGCTCGTTCTTCCAGTTTGACTCCGTGTCGACGTTTTCGAACTTCCGCATCGGTTATTTCAACATCGCGAAGCGGTTTCAGTGGGGCCTCCAGATCTACGACGATCGCCAGTACTTCTACGGATACAACTACGAGACGGGCGACTACACGCGTGATCAGCGGATCTCGCGCGACACCGGGATCTCGCTCGCCGGCTATTACCCGATCTCCCACTACACGCGCCTCGAGGGAAACATCGGCTTTTTGAGCCGCTCGCTCGACGTGCCCTATGCGATTTCGAACATCGACGGGAGCCAGACGGTGTTCTACGATCCCCGCTCGGACAACGTGCCGACGGCGGGGGTCGGGTTCTCGTACGACACGACGCGCTATGCGAGCTTCGGCCCGCGGGGCGGCAAGCGGGTGGATCTGAACCTCCAGTACACGCCGTCCTTCCAGACGGGTGAGACCACGCTCTCGGTCGACGCCTTCGTCGACGCCCGAATCTATCTTCCGCTGTCGCGGCGCGTGCTCATCGCGATGCGTGGCTTCGGAGGCTACTCGCGGGGCGCGGCGCCGACGGTGTTCTCTTTCGGCGGCCTCGACACGCTTCGCGGCTACGACTATGCCAGCGTCATCGGAAACAACGTGTTCTACGTGAATACGGAGATCCGGTTCCCCCTCGTCGACCTTCTCGCGACCCCGGTTCTCCAGTTCGGCGGCATTCGGGGCCGGGTTTTCGTCGATGTGGGCGGCGCCTGGCTCAAGGACCAGACGTTCCAGTTCTGGGAAGACGGCCGCCTGAAGAACGGGCTTGCTTCTTTCGGCGGAGGCTTCAGCGTCTACTTCCTCGGCCTCCCGTGGAACGTGGACTGGGCGAAGCGGTGGGATTTCCGCTCGTCGCTGTCCGACTGGCAGACCACGTTCTACGTCGGGGCGACCTTCTAAAAGAGGAACCCGGGCTCGCGCGGGATTTGCGTCGTCTGTGAGGAAAGTCACTGGATGATCGGCCGGCGGCGCGCGGGCTCATAATCCGTCCCCCATGCGCGTCCGCGTCCTCGGAGCCCATGGCGGCTCCTCGCCGTCTCATCGTCAGACGTCCTTCCTCGTGAACGGGACGGTCTGTGTCGACGCCGGCGCCCTCACCGACGCGCTGACGCTGGACGAACAGGCCCGCGTCCGCGCCGTCCTCGTCACGCACGCGCACATGGATCATGTCGCGTCGCTCCCTTTCCTGGTCGAGAACGTCTTCGGCCGGAACGCGTCGCCCCTGGAGATCGTGGCTCCGGAGGACGTCCTCGCCGCCCTCCGGAAACACCTTTTCAACGACGCGTTGTGGCCCGACTTCTCGCGCTTGTCGAACGATCTCGTGCCCGCGGTGACGTTTCGCGCCATCCCCGTCGGCGAGCCGTTCACGGTCGGCGGCCTCGTCGCGACCGCCATTCCGGTGTCGCATGTCGTTCCGACCGTCGGCTACATCCTCGAGGAGGGCGGCACGTGCATCGTGTTCTCGGGCGACACGGGCCCGACGGAAGCGCTCTGGCGGGCGGCGCGCGCGCGCCGTGACGTGAAGGGCCTCTTCGTGGAGTGCTCGTTTCCGAACTCCCTGCAGCACCTCGCGGACGTTTCGAAGCACCTCACGCCCGCGACCCTCAGATCCGAGATCGTGAAGTTTCCGCCCGGGGTGCCGATTCACCTCTACCACATGAAACCGCCAACCCTGGAGCGTCTCAGGACCGACGTCGCGGAGCTGGGGGACACGCGCGTCTCGATCCTCGCGGACGGAGACGAACTGGGTTTCTAGCCCGTTCTCCCGTGGCCTCTGCCGACGCCCGAATCAGGAGCCGTGATGCAGGGCGCCGGCGAGGCCGCGCTGGCCGATCTCGGAGAACCAGGAGTCGACGAACGCCTTGCGCGCGTCGGGCTGCACGTCCATCGCCCGGTCGTACGCGGACCCCCTGAGATCGCGCTTGACCGCCGCGTAGACCTCGCTCGACGCGCCGCCGAGCTGCTCGGCGAACGTGATCGCCTCTTCCAAGAGCCGATCCGGCGAAACGATTCGGTCGATCGCGCCGAGCGTGTGCGCCTCCTCGAACGGCATCGTTTCTCCAAGAAGGGCCCATCGCGTGAGCGCCTGTTCGCCCACCGTGGTGCGCATCGCCTCGACGTAGTGCCGGGGGACGTGGATACCGAGCCGGACCTCGGGAAGGCCGATCGTGCCCGGCCCCGCGGCCGCGAAGCGGAAGTCTGCGGTGCCCGCGAGCAACGCCCCTCCGGCGACGGCGTGGCCCGTCAGCGCCGCGACGAGGGGCTTGCCAAGCAGGAAGAGGTCGAAGAAGAGCGCGTCGAACACGCGGACGAACCGGCCGAATTCCTCGGGGCCGGCGTGTGCCAGCTTCCGGAGGTCGAAGCCGCCGCAGAAAATCTTCGGGGAGCGGGACGTCAGGACGACGCCGCGGACGGCCGGGTCTTCCTGGGCGTCCAGCGCGGCCTGGTGCAGCGTCGCCACGAACTCGGTCGACAGGGCGTTCGCCTTGCCGCGAGAGAGCGCGAGGATCCGGATGCCGCCCCGGTCCTCCACGAGAAGGTCGTTCGGGGCGTCGACGGTGACGGCGCCGGTCGTGGTGATAGCGCTCACGCCGGCGATTTTCTCACGCGGAGGCCCGCCCGGAGAGAAACACCGCGAGCACCCGGGGGTCGCATGTCAGTTCGGGATGGAACGTCGCCGCGGTGACGTTGCCCTTGCGCACGAGCACGGGGTCGCCGTCCCGCCGCGCGAGCACCTCCATGGCCTCATCGACGGCGGAGATTCTCGGGGCGCGGATGAAGACGGCTTCGAGCGGCTCCTCGCCGAGAACGGCGCGCTCGAGGTCCGTCAGCCACACGACCGCCGAATCCAGCTGCCGGCCGTAAGCGTTTCTGACGACGGTCATCGGGAGGAGGCCGAAGCCCGGCGCCCGCTGCCCCTCCACGTCCCGGGCCAGGAGAATCGCTCCCGCGCAGGTACCAAGGACCGGATCGCCGCGGCCCGCGACGGCGCGGATCGCGTCCTCGATCCCGGTCCCTTCCATGAGAAGGCGCATCGCCGTCGACTCGCCACCGGGAATCACGAGACCCGTCGACGCGAGGATCTCGTCCGAGGAACGCACGTCGCGCGCGGCGATGCCCGCTCGAGCGAGCGCGTCCCGGTGCGCCTCGAAGTCGCCCTGAAGGGCGAGGACCCCGATCACCGCCTACCAGCCGCGGGTCTGGAGGAGCTCGGCCTCGCTGAGTTTCGCGGCCTCGATGCCCTTCATGCCCTCGCCGAGACCCTCCGAAGCCTTCGCGATCCGCGCCGGATCCTGGAAATGCGTCGTCGCTTCGACGATCGCGCGCGCGCGCTTGACCGGGTCCGACGACTTGAAGATGCCGGAGCCCACGAAAACCCCCTCAGCCCCGAGCATGCGGCAGAGGGCCGCGTCGGCGGGCGTCGCGACGCCTCCGGCGGCGAAGTTCGGGACCGGGAGGCGCCCGTTCTCGGCCACCCACACGACGAGCTCGAACGGGGCCTCGAGGTTTTTCGCGGCGGTCATCCACTCGTCTTTCGTCAGGAGCGTGAGCGCCTTCATCTGGCGCGTGACCGCGCGCAGGTGCTTGACGGCGTGGACGATGTCGCCCGTGCCCGCCTCGCCCTTCGTGCGGATCATCGCGGCCCCTTCGCCGATCCGCCGAAGAGCCTCGCCGAGGTTGCGGCAGCCGCACACGAAGGGCACCTTGAAGTCGTGCTTGTAGACGTGGTTCTCCCCGTCGGCCGGGGTCAGCACTTCCGACTCGTCGACGAAGTCCACTTCGAGCGCCTCGAGGACCCGCGCCTCGGCGAGGTGGCCGATGCGGCACTTGGCCATCACGGGGATCGACACGACCGCCTCGATCTCGCGGATCTTCGAGACCGGCGACATGCGCGCTACGCCGCCGTCCCGGCGGATGTCGGACGGCACGCGCTCGAGCGCCATGACGGCGACGGCGCCGGCGTCCTCGGCGATCTTCGCCTGGTCGGCGTCGACGACGTCCATGATGACGCCGCCCTTGAGCATTTCGGCGAGTCCGACCTTCACGCGGAATGCGTCGGTCGCGAAAGGTGAGGTGAACGGGAAGTCGCTGGTGGTCGTCATGTTGAGATCCCTTTCGGCTCAAATCTGGATCAGCGCGGCCTCGGCCGCATCCTTGTTCTCGCGCGCCGGAGTCTTCTGCCGCCGGGCGGCCTGCCGGGCCAGGTCGCGCGCCGCCGCGCCCGCGATCTCAAGGGCCTTCTCGAGGTCCGAAGCGGACCCGCGCGCGACGGAGATCCGGATCGCGGAAACGTCCGCTTGGTCGGGCTGGAAGTCGGCGCCCGCCGAGACGAGCACCCCGTTCTCGCGCGCCGCTGCCGCGAGGGCACGGCCCGAGACGCCGGGCGGAAGCTCCGCCCAGAGGACGTACCCACCGGACGGCCGTAGGGCACGCGTCCCGATCGGAAAGCGGTTCAGGATCGTGCGGTGCGCGAGGGCGAGGCGGTTCTTCAACCGGCTCCGCATGCGCACGAGATGCCGTTCGTAGTCGCCCCGGACGAGGAAGAGGTTCAGGGCCGCCTGTAGGACCGGGGGAGACGTCAGCTCGCCGACGCGCTTGAGCGCCGCGAGCCGGTGCACGAATTCCTTGGGGCCTGCGATCCAGCCGACGCGCACGCCCGGGAAGAGCGCCTTCGAGATCGTGCCGAGGTGGATCACGTGCCCGGGCGCGAACGCCGCGAACGGCGGTGGCAACTCACCCTCGACGAGGAGGTCCGCGTCGAACGCGTCCTCGACGAGAAGGACGCCCGCCGCCGCCGCGAGCTGCGCGATTTCCGCCCGGCGCGAGGGGGAGAAGAGGAGACCCGTCGGGTTCTGGAAGTCGGGAATCGTGTAGACGAACTTTGGCTTCTCGAGAAGCGCGCGCTCGAACGCTGCGGGCACCAGGCCGTCGCCGTCGAGCGGCACGCCGAGCAGTCGCGCCCGATGCGCGCGAAGGAGAGAGAGCGCCCCCGCGTATGACGGCGTCTCGACGACGACGGCATCTCCCGGATCCACGAGGGCACGGGTGATGAGGTCGAGGCCCTGCTGCGCCCCGTTCACGATGAGGAGCGCGTCCGGGTCGGCCGGGATTCCGCGTTTCACGAGGCGCTGCGCGAGGGTCTCCCGAAGGGGCCGGTAGCCGAAGGGGGACCCGTACGCAAGGAGCGATCCGTCGCGCGCCACGTCCGCGAGAAGCGCCGCGAAGGCGGCAGCCGGAAAGTCCCGCTCGTCCGGCGCGAGGCGCGAGAGGTCATACGGCACCGCGACGGGCTCGACGGCCGGGGGCTCGGCGAGGATGCGCGTCAGAAGCGACGACGCGATGCGGTCCCACGCGGGCGCGGGGCCGAGGACGGGCCCGGCGCTCGAACGGCGTGCCACGCGCGTGCCGCCGCCCTTGTTCGTCTCGACCCAACCCTCGCGCTTCAGGAGCTGGAGGGCCTGATGAACGGTGGCCCGGTTCACCTCCAGCGCCCGGGCGAGGTCGCGGGATGCGGGAAGGCGTTCGCCTTCGAGGTGCCGCCCCCGGCGGATGTCGCGGATGATCGCGTCCGCGATCGTGCGGTATAGAGGCACGCGGACTGGCGCGGCGGGCTCGGGGGCGTTCGTCGCCATCCCGCTTATCTTGGATCTTGGCCTAGACCAACGTCAACGTGGGCGACAATGATGGCCAACCAAGGGCGCGCCGGCCCCGACCGGGCTTGCGACGCCTCCCCCCGTTATTCGCCGTGGGACAGGAGCGTCGCGTAGGCGCGCTCCATTTCCTCGGCGTAGAAAAGATCCCACTCGCGCGACCCCTCGACGACGCGGCGCGCCTTCGCGAGGAGCTTCTTCTCCGTCTCTTTCGCGAGGCGCTCGTTTTCCTTGTCCCACGCGAGCAGCGCCTGAAGCACGTGATTGCGGACGAACTCGCGCTCGCCGGCGAGCGCGACGCCCGGCGTCCTCTGGAGTCGCTCGACCATGCGGTGGGAGATGTCCACCGCGCGTTCTCGGGAGATCAATGGATCCTCCGCGGGCCGTCGGACGGCGCGCTCCTGAGCGCGGCGACACCCCGCGCCGTGAGGGGATGATCGAACAGCCGGTCCAGCACGGCGAACGGGAGAGTCGCGACATCCGCTCCCAGCGCCGCCGCATCGAGAACGTGGATGGGGTTTTGGATTCCCTGCACGCAGATCTGGGTCTCGAGGCCGTAGTTGTCGAAGACGCGCACGATGGACTCGACGACGTCCATTCCGATCTGGCCGGCGTCGTCGAGCTCGCCGACGGACGGCGAAACGTAGGCGCTGCCCGAACGCGCGGCGAGAAGTGCCTGCGTCGCCGTGAAGACGAGCCCGACGTCCGTGGCGATCTGCTCGTCGGCGAGGAGGCGGACGACGCGGAGCCCCTCTCGCGTCATCGGGACGCGCAGGACGACGTTCTTGCCGTGCTTGTGAAGCTCGCGGGCCTCCTTGTACATGGCCTTCGGATCGCCGGCCGCGACGGTCGCGACGACCGGGCCATCTCCCACCTGCGCGAGGTCGGCCAGGACGCGGCGGGCGTCGCGGCCCTTCATTTCCGCGGACTCGGGGCGCAGCAGGATCCCGTCCAGGAGGCCCCAGTCGCGCACCCGGCGGGCCTCTTCGGGGTCGGCGGTGTCGAGGAAGAAGCGCATCGGACCGCGGAGTCTACTCGCCTACTCGCCTACTCGCCTACTCGCCTACTCGCCCGGACCGGGCGCGTCGCCCTCGGGCTCGTCATCGCGCTCCCCGAGGTTCGCGAGCTTGGCGAGTTTAGCCACCGCGACCACGCGATCCCCCGCCGACAGGTCGATGAGCTTGACGCCCATCGCCGCGCGGCCCGTCTCTCTCACGTCCGCGACCGCGAGGCGAATGAGGATGCCCTGTTCGGTGATCACGAGAAGATGCTCGGTCTCCGTCACCGACGAGATGCCGACGACGGGGCCGTTCTTCTCGCTGACGCGCACGTTGATGACGCCCGATCCGCCCCGCGTCTGGTGGCGGTACTCGGCGACGTCCGTTCTCTTGCCATATCCCTTCTCGGTGACCGCCAGGAGCGTTCCCGTCTCCTCGACGAGGTCCATCGCGACGACGACGTCGTCGCCCTTGAGCTCGATACCCTTGACTCCCGTCGTGTCGCGGCCCATCGCCCGTGTGTCCGTCTCGGAGAACTTGATCCCCATGCCGAGCTGCGTGCCGAGGAAGACCTGCCGCGTCCCGTCGGTGATCTGCGCCGAAAGCAGCTCGTCCCCGTCCTCGAGCTTGATCGCGATGATGCCCTTCTCGCGCGGGTTTCCGTACGCCGAGAGCACCGTCTTCTTGATGAGGCCGCGCTTCGTCGCGAACAGCAGGTATCGGTCGTCGGGGAACGTGCGCGTCGTTGCCATCGCGGCCATGCGCTCCCCGTCCTCGAGGGCGAGAAGGTTCACGAGCGCCTTGCCGCGCGTCGCGGGCCCGCCGGAAGGCACGTCGTAGAGCTTCACCCAATGGACGCGGCCCTTGTTTGTGAAGGCGAGGAGGAAATCGTGCGTCGACCCGACGAAGAGGTGCTCGACGACGTCTTCCTCTTTCGTCTGGGCCCCCATGCGCCCCTTGCCCCCGCGTTTCTGCGCGCGGTAGACGGAGAGCGGCGTCGTCTTCGCGTAGCCCCCCCTGCTGATCGTGAGCACGACCTCCTCCTCGGCGATGAGGTCCTCGGCCGCGAGGTCGTTCGCGGCAGCCACGATTTCCGTCCGACGCGGACGCCCGAATGTCTCCTTGATCGAGGTGAGCTCGCTGCGGATGATGGCCGCGACGCGCTCACTCTTCGCGAGGATGTCCTTCAGGTCGGCGATCGTCGCGAGGACCTCCCTGTACTCCGCCACGATCTTGTCGCGCTCGAGGCCCGTGAGGCGCTGAAGGCGCATGTCGAGAATCGCCTGTGCCTGCGCGGCGTCGAGGCGCAGCAGGCCGTCGTCGGTCCGTGCGGAGGCGGACACGTCGAGGGTGGCGACGCCGAGAAACTTCTCGAGCGCGGCCTTTTCGACCGTGACCTCCTTCGTGAGGCGGGTGCGCGCCTCGTCGGGGTTCTTGCTGCCGCGAATGATCGCGATGACCCGGTCGAGGTTCGCGAGCGCGACCGCGAGACCGAGAAGCAGGTGCGCGCGCTCCTCGGCCTTCCGGAGGTCGAAAAGCGTGCGGCGCACGACGACCTGGCGGCGGTGATCGAGGAAGTGGCGGAGGAGCTCCTTCAGGGGGAGGACCCGCGGCTGTCCGTCCACGATGGCGAGCGCGTTGATCCCGAAGGAGGACTGGAGCGGGGTCGCGGAAAGGAGCTGGTTGAGGACGACCTGGGCGATGGCGTCGCGCTTGACGTCCACGACCATCCGCATGCCGTCGCGGTCGGACTCGTCGCGGATCGCGGAAATGCCGTCGATCTTCTTGTCGTTGACGAGACCCGCGATCTGCTCGATGAGCCGGGCCTTGTTGACCTGGAAGGGAAGCTCCGTCACGACGATCGACTCGCGATCGCCTTTCTTGTTCTTCTCGATCTCCGCGCGTCCGCGCACCTGCAGGATGCCGCGGCCCGTCTTGTAGGCGTCCACGATGCCCTGCCGGCCCAGGATGATGCCGCCCGTCGGGAAATCCGGCCCGGGCATCACCTCAACGAGCCGGGCGAGCTCGGCGTTCGGGTCGTCGAGGAGGATGATCGCCGCCGCGCAGGCCTCGGCGAGGTTGTGTGGCGCGATCTTCGTCGCCATGCCGACGGCGATGCCCTCGGCGCCGTTCACGATGAGGTTCGGAAATTTCGCGGGGAGGACCGCGGGTTCCTGCAGGGAGCCGTCGTAGGTCAGCGTCCAGTCGACCGTTTCCTTGTCGGTGTCGTCGCCGAGCATTTCCTCGGCGAGGCGCGTGAGGCGAATCTCCGTGTAGCGCATCGCGGCCGCCGAGTCGCCGTCCACCGAGCCAAAATTGCCCTGCCCGTCCACGAGCGGCTCGCTCATGGAGAAGTCCTGGGCCATCCGGACGATCGTGTCGTAGATCGCGGCGTCGCCGTGTGGGTGGTACTTGCCCATGATGTCGCCGACGAGGCGGGCCGACTTCTTGTAAGGCCGGTTGTGCCGGTTCGACTGCTCCCACATCCCGAAGAGGACGCGGCGGTGCACCGGCTTGAGGCCGTCGCGCACGTCGGGAAGGGCGCGCCCGACGATGACGGACATCGCGTAGTCGAGATAACTCCGCCGAATCTCCTCCTCGATCGAGACGGGGATCTTTTCGCCCGGATCGAGCGTCGGCGGCTTCTCGGGGGCGTCGGTCATCAGATATCCAGGTTCGACACGTTGAGCGCGTTCGTCTCGATGAACTCCCGCCGCGGCTCGACGGCGTCGCCCATGAGGATGGTGAAGATCGAGTCCGCCTCGACGGCGTCCTCGACGCGGACCTGAAGGAGCCGGCGCGTCGCCGGGTTCATCGTGGTGTCCCACAGCGTCTCGGGGTTCATTTCGCCGAGGCCCTTGTAGCGGTTGATCGTGAGACCCTTCTTCGCGCTCTCGAGCACCGCGTCGACCGCCTCACCGAGAGTCGCGAGGACGCGCTCGTCGCCGCTCCCGTTCGTCTTCAGACGGTACGGGCCGTCGAGGAAGCCATCGAGCGCGGCCGCCAGATCGACGGCGCGCCGCATCTCGTATCCCGAGAGGAACGCCGCATTCACGATCCCGGTTTTCGTCACGCCGTTCACGGCCTGCGTCACGTGCACCGCGAAGCCGCCGTGCTCCTCGTCGGGGACGATCGCGAACGACTCGACGACGGCCGCGAACTCGTGTGCGGCGCGCTCGAGGTGCCCGCGGTCCTCGAGGGCTCCGGGCTCGACGAGCTTCTGCCTGACGAGCGTCCTCACGAGCGCCTCGGGATAGCCGCGGACCGCGAGGCGCAGCATGAGCGCTCGCCAGTCCTGCAGGCCCGTGACCAGGGTCATGAGGGCGGACCCGGAAAGCGTGCGCTCGGACGGCTCGGCCGTGAGCGCGCGGTCGTCTCCGATGCGTGCGAGAAGGAAGCGGGCGTATTCCTTCTCGTCCTTGAGGAAGACTTCCTTCTTGCCTTCGACGGCCCGAAACAGCGGCGGCTGCGCAATGTAGAGATAGCCGCGCTCGATCGCCGTCCGCATCTGCCGGAAGAAGAACGTGAGGAGGAGCGTCCGGATGTGGCTGCCGTCCACGTCCGCGTCCGTCATGAGGACGATCTTGTGGTAGCGGATCTTGTCCGCATCGAAATCCTCGCCAATTCCCGCCCCAAGCGCCAGGATCAGGGAGCGAATCTCGGCGAAGGCGAGCATCTTGTCGAAGCGTGCCTTCTCGACGTTCAGGATCTTGCCCTTGAGCGGAAGAATCGCCTGCGTGCGCCGGTCACGCCCCTGCTTGGCCGAGCCGCCGGCCGAGTCGCCCTCGACGATGAAGATCTCCGAGAGCGCGGGATCGCCTTCCTGACAGTCGGCGAGCTTGCCGGGGAGCCCCGCCCCGTCGAGCGCCCCCTTGCGCCGCACGAGCTCTCGTGCCTTGCGCGCCGCCTCGCGCGCGCGCGCGGCATCGACGATCTTCTCGACGACGCGGCGCGCGACCTTCGGGTTCTCCTCGAAGAAATTCGAGAGCTTTTCGTAGGTGACGGTCTGTGTCCAGGTCTTGGCTTCCTGCGAGACGAGCTTTTCCTTCGTCTGTGAGGAGAACTTCGGGTCCCGGATCTTGAGCGAGACAACGGCCGTGAGCCCCTCGCGGCAGTCGTCGCCCGAGAGCGTCGTGTCTTTGAGGTGCTTCGTCAGGCCGGCGCCCTCGGCGTACTTCTGGATCGCGCGAGTGAGCGCGGTTTTCAGTCCTTCGAGGTGCGTGCCGCCGTCCTTGTTCGAGATCGTGTTCGTGAAGCAGAAGATTTGCTCGGTGTAGCCGTCGTTCCACTGGAGCGCGACGTCGAGGCGCTCCTTTTTCGCATCCACGGCCGCGTTTCCGCTCGGATCCTTCACGTCGGAGAACGTGATGACAGCGTCGTGGAGGGGCTGCTTGTTCTTGTTCAGGTGTTCTACGAACGAGCGGATGCCGCCGTCGTACTTGAAGAGGTGCTTCTTCTCGCCCTTCGGATCGCGTTCGTCGAGGATCTCGATCGCTACGCCGGGGTTCAGGAACGCGAGCTCGCGCAGACGCTGCGACAGCGCGTCGAAGTTGTAGCTGGCGACGGAGAAGATCTCCGGGTCAGCCTTGAACGTGATCTTCGTGCCCGTCTTCGTCGACTTGCCGACCTCCCGGATCGGCACCATCGGGAAGCCCTTTTCGTAGTGCTGCTGCCAGACCCGGCCCTCGCGCTTGACCTCGACGTCGAGCGATCCCGCGAGCGCGTTGACGACGGAGAGGCCGACTCCATGGAGGCCGCCCGATACCTTGTACGCGTTGTCGTCGAACTTGCCGCCCGAGTGGAGGTCCGTGAGGATGATTTCCAGGGTCTCGCGGCCGTGCACCGGATGCGACCCGACGGGGATACCGCGCCCGTTGTCCTCGACGGTGACGGAATCGTCGGCGTGGACGACGACGGAGATCGTATCGCAGTACCCCGCCTGCGCCTCGTCGATCGCGTTGTCGACGAGCTCCGTGACCATGTGGTGAAGCCCCGTGATGTCGTCGGTGTTCCCGATGTACATCCCGGGCCGCTTGCGCACGGCCTCCAGCCCCTTCAGGAGCTTGATCGAGCTCGTGCCGTAGTCTTCCGCGCCGGCGTGTATCGGCCCGGGCGGCAGCAACGTCTCGGCGGTGATCGGGGCCTCGCCGCGTTCGCTCATCTCGGCCCCGCTCCGCCGACGGCAACGGCGCGGCGCTCCGCCGGAGGACCGGAAAGCCGCGAAAGATCCCGCGCTGTGAGGAATACGGCCGGGAGGCTGCGCGCTGCGGTCAGCCGGGTCACGCGCTTGCCGTCCCGGTATTGCTCGCGCGCGCCGCCCGCGTGAACGAACCCGAGCGTCGTGACGTTTCGGGGATCTCCCGCGTCGTCGCGCAGCCGAGCCGAGACGGCCGAGCGGGCCGCGCGGGGCTGGCGCGCCTCGGCCAGCTCGCGCGTGCGGAACGAGGACCGGCCCGAGACGAGCGCGAGCGCCTCGAGCAGGTTCGTCTTTCCCTGCCCGTTGTCACCGACAATGAGGTTCAGACGCGGATGCAACTCCACCCTGCCGTTCAGGAGGTTTCGAAAGCCCTCGGTAGAAAGAGAAACAATCTCCACGCGGTCGACTACATCCTCATCGGCATCACGACGTAGAGGTAGCTGCGGATGCCGCCCAAAGGCTCGGCCGGGCGACCCTGACATTGCGCCTGCTCATCCTTCACGAAGAGGTGGACGTCCTTCGTCTCGGCCGCTTCGAGAAACTGCTCAAGGTAGCGCGCATTGAGGCGCAACGTCACGGCGACGCTGTCGTATGCGATGGTAATTTCCTGCGAGCCGTCGCCGACTTCCTGACTTTCGGAAGAAACGACGAGGGTGTCCTTCTGGAAGGCGAGACTCACGGCCTTCATCCGGTCGCCGGAGAGGAGCGCGATCCTTCTGACGGCGCCGAGAAGCTCTTCGCGGGGAACGACCGCTTTCTTGTCGTTCTCCTTGCTGATTACCTTTTCGTAGTCCGGGAAACGGCGTTCGTCGAGCTTCGAGAAGAGCCTTCGGCTCCCGACCGAGAAGCCGATGTGGTTCGTCCCGCGCATGATCGTGACGGGCGCATCGTCGGCCGCGTCGAGTTTGACGAGCTCGTCGAGAATCTTCTTGGAAACGAGAACGGGCTCGAAACCGGCTTCCGCCTTCGCCCCTTCCACCTCGACAAGCGCCAGCCGGTGCCCATCCGTCGCGACCATCTCGACGACGCCGTCCTTCGTCTTGAGAAGGGCTCCCTGAAGCTGGAGGCGCATCTCCTCGGTGGAGACGGCGAACCGCACCTTGTCGACCATCCGGCGCAGGGTGCCGAACGACAGGGTCAGCGTGGGTCCACCGGCCGGTTCAGGCCGGGTCGGGTAGTCTCCCGCGGGCAGCCCGTTCAGGCGGATTCTGAGCTTCGGTTCCTTGCACTCGAGGGACACGTGGTTGTTCTCGAGTACCTTGAGCCTGATCTCCGCATTTGGCGGCAGCTCGCGCACGACGTCATAGAGCCGCCGCGCGGGGGCCGTGACCGATCCCGCACTTTTCAGGGTGATCGGGGCTATTTCGGTCACGAGGGTCGTGTCGAGATCCGTTGCGGTGAGCGTGAGTGCCCCGCCCTTGGCCTCGAGCAGGACATTCGTGAGGATCTGGTGCGTCGTCCTCTTCTCGACGACGCCCTGAATCAGGCTCAGTTCACGAGCCAGGATCGAGGCCGGAAGTGTCAGCTCCACGACTTCTCCTTATCTCTTGAATCCTATCATTTACAGGTACTCGAAAGAAGCAGAAGTAGTAGAAGGGTCCAAAAAGTGCATTAGGAGATAAATATCTCACAACGCAATATTTAAAGGCTCCTCCTGGTTGTGGATCTCTGGCCCGCCCTCTGTGAAATTGGAGGCTGTCCGGGGTGGCGTGGAGGACTTTTCCAACGGCGGCGCCACGGACCATTCGGGACAGGCGGAAAAGAGGTGGAAAAGGTCACCGAAACTGGGCCAAAAAGCCCGCCAGGAGACGGTCGAGCACCGGATCCTCCTCGCGCAGCGCCGCTATTTTCCGGATGGCGTGTAGGGCCGTCGTGTGGTGCTTGTCGGAAAAGAGGCGGCCAATTTCGGGAAGAGACAGCCCTGTTGCCTCTTTGAGGACGTACATAGTGACCTGGCGCGCGAAGACGATGGGGCCTCTCTTCGTCCGTGCCCGAAGCTCCGCGGGCTTGAGGCCATAGTGTGCGCCGACGAGCTTCAGGATCTCGGCGGGTGACGTCGCGTGATCCTCGGCGCGAAAAACGTCCCGAAGGGCCTCCCGTCCGAGGTCGAGGGAGATCGCCTCGCCCTTCAGCGAGGCGAACGCGACGACCCGATTGAAATATCCCTCCAGCTCGCGGATCGACGACTTGATTTTTCCAGCCAGGAAAAACGCGACGTCGTCTTCGAGCACGACCTGGCTGGCCTCGGCCTTCTGCCTCAGGATGGCGACCTTCGTCTCGAAGTCAGGCAGCTGGATGTCCACGATGAGGCCGCCCTCGAAACGGCTCTTGAGGCGGTCCGTGAGGCCCGGAATCTCGCGGGGCGGCACGTCGGAGGAGAAGACGATCTGGTTTCCCTCGTCGTACAGCGCATTGAACGTATGGAAGAGCTCGTTCTCCGAGGCCTCCTTCCCGACAACGAACTGCACGTCGTCGAGGAGCAGGATATCCGCGGCCCGGAAGCGCTGACGGAGGCTTTCCATCTTGTTGAACCGCACCCCGAGGACGACCTCGTTCACGAAGTTCTCGGAGGTCAGGTAGATAACTCTTTCGCCCGGCCGGCGCGAGAGGCGGCGGTGCCCGATGGCCTGCATGAGGTGTGTCTTGCCGAGCCCGGTCCCTCCGCAGACGAAGAGCGGGTTGTATTGCCGTGACGTCTGGTCCGCGACCCGGAGCGCCGCCGCGTGCGCGAGGCGGTTGGACTCGCCGGTCACGAAGTGCTCGAACGTATAGGCGGAATTCAGGCCGCCGGCCCGGCGGCGGGGCTCCGCGGGCACCTTCTGGGGGTTCACGGCGGAGCGGTAGTCCCCGTCGGCGCCGAATCGGATCTCCCGGTTGCCGGCGCCCGCGAGGCGGGCCGCTTCGGCGATCTGCACGGCGTAGGCCTCGGGGATGTAGTCGACGAAGAGCGGTGTCCGCACCTGCACGAAAATGGTTTCGGCCGTCTCGGACTTCTGCCGTGAATCCCGGAACCAAGAGTCGAACTCGCGCTCGTCCACGCGCGTTTTCAGGTGCTCCAGAATCTTGGCCCAGGTCGATGTCTTTTCCACAGGATCTCCACCGCTGTGCATATCGAGCTTTGCGGAGGGGAGGCGGATGGTATCAGCGCTTCTTCGGGGCGGAAAGGGGCTTCGGTTGACAGGAAGGGCTCGACCCCGGAGAATCCTTGTCCGCTTCGGAGGGTTTGCGCACCATGTCCAAGACCAAACGCACGTTTCAGCCCAACAACCGCCACCGAAGCAGGACCCATGGGTTTCTGGTCCGGATGAGAACCAAATCGGGCCGTGCCGTTCTGGCCCGCCGCCGGGCGAAAGGGCGCAAGCGCATCTCCGCCTGAGCGGAGGCGTCACCGGACCCCGCCGCCTTCGCCGCGGCTTCCGGCCGGTTCCATGCACGCACGGGTCAGCACCGCGTCCGCTCAGCCGGGGAGGGAGACCTTCCCGCGGGCGCGCCGCATCCGGGCCCGCCGGGATTTTCGCGAGGCCTACGAAAATGGCGCGAAACAGCACGGCCGCCTTGTGGTCGTTTTCGCGCGCCTCCGGCGCGAGGGCGGACTCCGGCTCGGCATCACGGCCACCCGCAAGTCGGGCGGCGCCGTCCTACGCAATCGCGTCCGGCGCCGCGTGCGCGAGATCTTTCGCCGATGGAGGGCGGCCACGCCCGACTGCGCGGTGGACCTCGTCGTGAATGTCTCCGCGCGCGCCACCCGCGCGCCGTACGCCGCGCTTCAGGCCGAGGTCGCGGGTCTTCTGGGGCGCGCGACCGCGGCCTCGTCGAAAGAGGCCCCGTCGAAAGAGGCCGAGACGAAATGAGCGCGGCCGCGATCGCACCGGCCCCCGCCCGTATCGTCGCGGGGGTGTTTGGTGCCTACAAGCGTTTCGTCTCGCCCCTGCTGCCGCCGGCGTGCCGGTTTACGCCCACCTGCTCGGAGTACGCGCGCGAGGCCGTCACGCGCCACGGCGTGCGCCGGGGACTTTCGCTCGCCGCGCGGCGGCTCGCGCGGTGTCACCCGTTTCATGCGGGCGGCCCCGACCCCGTTCCCTGATTCGCCAGAGGAGATCCCTTGGAAACCAAGCGTCTCGTCATCGCCTTCGCCCTGTCGGCCGCCGTCCTGATCGGTTGGACGTTCGTTTTCCCGCCACCGAAATCGCCGCAACCGGTGGCCAGGCCCGTCGCGAGGGCCGCGCCGAGTGCTGTGCCGAGTGCCGCGGTGGCGCCTGGGACGAGCGCGGCCTCCGCGCCGGCGGAGGCCCCGGTCGCCGCCCTGAGCCCGGCCGCGCCGCGTGAACCCGTGACGCCGGTTTCCGCGAGCGCGGAAGAAACGGTCGAGGTCCGAAGCCCGCTCTACACGGCACGCCTCTCGAATGAGGGCGGCGTCCTGAAGTCGTTCGTCCTCACGCAGCATCGGGACGGCGCGGGGAAGGCGCTCGACCTCGTCCGGCAGGGAGCGCCGTTTCCGGGCGCCACGCTCGCGCTGGACCCCGCGGACGCGTTCCTCGCGCGGGCCGCGAAGGCCCGGTTCGCCGTCGAGCGCGAGAGCGGGAACGGCGTCACGACCGTCCGCTTTCGCTACCGCGAGGCGAGCGGAGACGGCGTTCAGCGCGTGTACGTGTTCCGCGACTCTTACGTCGTCGCCGTGAAGGCCGAGCGCGAGGGCGCAGCCGGTCCCGTGGGCCTCGTCCTCGGGCCCGGCCTCGGGAATCCGTCCGCCGAAGAACTCGCGAGCCGCTACACGAAGCCGGGCGCGACGATCACGCTCAGCGCGTCGGCATCGGTCGACCGCAAGGCGAAAGACGGGCTGAAGGAAGCCGAGGCCAAGGGCGCGGGGCTCGTCGCTGCCGGGCTCGAAGACAACTACTTCCTCACCGCGTTCCTTCCGTCCGGGAGCGCCGCCGTGACGCTCCGGCCCGTGACCCTCGCGGCGGGGCCCGTCGGACCCGACGGCAAGCCCGCAGCGCCGGACGGCGAGAGCGAAGTCGTCCTGTCGGCGCCGGGCGCCGTCACGACGGACGTGTTTTTCGGTCCGAAGGAGCTCGACGTCCTCGACAAAACGCGGCCCGGAATGGACCGCCTCATCGACTACGGGTGGTATGCGATCGTCGTGAAGCCGCTCCTCTGGGGCCTCAAGGCAATCCACAAGGTCGTCAGAAACTGGGGCGTCGCCATTCTTCTCATCACGGTCGTCATCAAGGTCCTCCTGTATCCGCTCACGCACAAACAGCTGGTCTCGATGAAGAAGATGAGCGTGCTGCAGCCGAAGGTCGAAACGATCCGCGCGAAGTGGTCGGGAAAGGTCAAGCAGGACCCGCAGGCCCGCGTGAAAATGAACGAGGAGATGATGGCCCTCTACAAGCAGGAGGGCGTCAATCCCGCGGGCGGGTGCCTGCCGCTTCTCCTGCAGATGCCGATCCTCATCGCGTTCTACAACCTGCTCGCGCACTCGATCGAGCTGCGCCACGCGCCGTTCATGCTGTGGATCACGGACCTCTCGGCGAAAGACCCGTACTACGTCACGCCGATCCTCATGACGGCGACGATGTGGATCCAGCAGCAGATGACGCCGACGGGTGGCGATCCCATGATGCGGAAGGTCCAGAACATCATGCCGCTCGTCATGGGCTTCCTTTTCAAGGATGTCCCGTCCGGTCTCGTCCTCTACTGGCTCATGCAGAACGTCCTCACGATCGGGCAGCAGATGCTCCTCAACAAATTCACGAACCTCGGCCCGGCCTCGATGAAGCCGAAGGCCTCCTGACGCCCTCCGGGGCGGACGTTCTCCCCGTGGCGCGCCTCGTGGCGGACCCGGACCGCGAGGGCGACGTGCTCGTCGCTCCCGCGACGCCTCCGGGCGCCTCGGCGCTCGCCGTCGTCCGTCTGACGGGCCCGGCGGGCGCGACGCGCCGGGTCGCGCGGCAAATCGCGCGGCGCCTCCCGGAGGAGCCACGCCCGCGCGAGGCCGTGCTGCATCTTCTCGTCGGGGAGGACGGCCGGCCGCTCGACCGCGCTCTCGTGCTCTTTTTTCCGGCCCCGCATTCGGCGACCGGAGAAGAAGTCGTCGAGTTCCTCTGCCATGGGTCTCCCGCGATCGTGGCGGGGCTTCTCGCCGCGGCGCGCGCCGCGGGCGCTCGGCCGGCCGCGCGCGGCGAGTTCACGCGGCGCGCCCTCGCGAACGGCAAGCTGGACCTGGCCGAAGCCGAGGGCATCGCCGCGCTCGCGGCGGCGGAGAGCCGGGGCGCGGCGCGGCGCGCCCTCTCCCTCGTGGAGGGGGAGCTGTCCCGTCGCGTTCACGCGGCGAAAGAGTCGGTCCTCGACGTCCTTGCCGGCCTCGAGGCCGGGCTGGACTTCGCCGAGGACGTGCCGGCCGCGGACCTCGTCGCTGCCGGCGAAGCGCTCGTGGCGGCCGCGCATGAAGCGGAGGCCCTGGCCGCCGCGGCGGCCAGGGGGGGCGCGCGCGACCGCCGCAAGGCGGTCGCGATTCTCGGCAGGCCGAATGCGGGGAAGTCGACGCTTTTCAACGCCCTCGTCGGGCGCGACCGGGCCATCGTGACGGCCGTGCCGGGGACGACACGCGACGCCATCGCGGAAACCTGTGAGATCGGCGGCGAGACGGTGACGCTGCTCGACACGGCGGGGCTCCGGGCGACTGAGGACGAAGTCGAAAAGATCGGCGTTGAGGTCGCGGAGCGCGCGGGGGCGTCGGCGGATCTCCTCCTCTATGCGATCGACGCAAACACGGCGGCCGGAGACGAGGACGAAGAATTTCTGAGAAAGGGAAGGGGGGCGTCGACGCTGGTGATCGGCACGAAGGCGGATCTCGCGGACGCGGCCGGCCGAGAACGCGTCCTTGGCGCCGTTGGCGGCGCCTCTCTCCTCGTCTCGGCGCGGACGGGCGCGGGCCTTGAGGCGCTGCGCGCGCACATGGCCGCGCGCCTCTCTCTCGTCGAGTCGGACGGAGAGCTGCTCGTCCTCGAACGGCATCGCGAGGCGCTCGCGTCCGCGGCGGCGTCGCTCCGCGCGGCGGCGGAGCGCGCGCGGAGCGTGCCCGGCGAACCCGAGCTCGTCGCGGCGCACGCCCGCGAGGCGCTCGCGGCTCTCGGGGCGATCACGGGCGAAACGGCGACCGAAGAGCTCCTGGACCGCATCTTCGCGGCGTTCTGCGTGGGCAAGTAGAGTGGCGGGGATGCAGGCGCGGTGGGACGTCATTGTCGTGGGAGGGGGACATGCGGGCTCAGAGGCCGCGCTCGCCGCCGCGCGCCTCGGAAAAAAGACGCTCCTCCTGACGCGCGCGCTCTCCACGGTCGGGCGCATGAGCTGCAACCCCGCGGTTGGGGGTCTCGCCAAGGGACAGGTCGTGCGCGAGATCGACGCACTGGGAGGCGCGATGGGGCTCGTCGCGGATCGGACGGCGATCCAGTTCAAGGTGCTCAACGGATCGCGTGGAACCGCCGTGCGCGGCCTGCGGTGTCAGTCTGACAAAGCACTTTATGCGGAAGAGTTATTGCGGGTGCTCGGCGAGGCGAAGAACGTCACGCTCGGAGAGGGCACCGCCGCGGGGTTTCTCGTGCGGAAAGGGCGGCTTGCCGGCCTGACGCTCGAGGACGGTTCGACGCTCGCCTGCGGCGCCGCGGTCGTGACGACGGGGACGTTTCTTCGCGGCCTCGTGCACGTAGGGGACGCGCGGTGGGAGGCCGGGCGCTGGAATGAGCCGCCGGCACGCGCGTTGTCGGACGCGCTCTCGAGCCTCGGCCTCCGCCTCGGTCGGATGAAGACGGGAACGCCGCCGCGTGTCCGCGCGGGTACGGTCGACGTCGCGAAGATGACGCGCGCGCCGGGAGACGAGCGGCCGGTCGCGTTCTCGTTCCGGTCGCGCGAGGAGGCGTTCCCGCGGCAGCGCCAGGTCGACTGCTGGCTCACGCACACGGACGAGGCGGTACACGACCTGATCCGCGAAAGCCTGCCGCTCTCGCCGCTCTACTCCGGCCGGATCACGGGCCGCGGGCCGCGCTACTGCCCGTCGATCGAGGACAAGGTAGTCCGCTTCAAGGACAAGCCGAGGCATCAGATCTTCGTCGAGCCGGAGGGCCTGTCGACCGACTGGCTCTACCTCAACGGCCTGTCGATGTCGCTGCCGGAGAAGACCCAGGAGTCGATCGTGAGGATGATCCCCGGCCTCGAGCGGGCCGAGATCCTGAGGCCCGCTTACGCCGTCGAGTACGACATCGTGTTTCCCGAGCAGCTCGACGTCTCGCTCGAGACGCGCGCTCTTCCGGGACTCTTCCTCGCGGGACAGATCAACGGCACGTCCGGATACGAGGAGGCGGCGGGGCAGGGCCTCGTCGCGGGCACGAACGCGGCGCGGGCCGTGACGGGCGACCAGCCGCTTCGCCTCGGCCGGCACGAGGCGTACATCGGCGTCATGCTCGACGACCTCGTGACGCTCGGCCTCGACGAGCCCTATCGCCTCCTCACGTCCCGCGCCGAACATCGCCTCCTCCTCGGGGCCGACACCGCCTACGCGCGGCTCACCGGGATCGCGCTCGCTTTCGGCCTCGTGAGAGAGCGCGAGGCCGCGCCGGTGCTCGAGGCGGAGGCGCGGGTGGCGCGCCTCCGCGGAAGGCTGAACGCCGCGCGCGTGCGACCGGACCGCGCGACGAAGGAGCGGTTCGCTGCGCGTGGGGTGAGTCTCGTGGAGGAGACGACGCTCGGTGGCCTCCTGCGCCGGCCCGGGACCGATCTTGACGCGATCGAGGAGCTCTGCACAGACACCGACATGCTCGATTCCGGCGCGGCTGCGGACCTCGCCGCGCTCCGGCCGGAGGAGCGGGACCGGCTCGTCGCGGACCTCCGTTACGAGGGCTTCATCGCGCGCGAGCGCGACGCGGTGGCCCGCGTCGCGCGCTCTCTAGGGCGCGTCTTTCCGGACGGTTTCGTGTTCGCGGGACTTCCCGGCCTGTCTAGGGAGGCGGCAGAGAAGCTCGAGCGGCATCGCCCCCGGACGCTCGGACAGGCGTCGCGCCTGCAGGGCGTGACGCCCGCCGCCGTGACGCTTCTGCTCGCGAGGCTCCTCGCCGCCAGGCGTGAGGTTGCGGCATGAGCGACACCAGCGGCACAAACGGCGTCAGGCTCGACGACCGGGTGCGCGCCCTCGTCGAAAGAGTCCCCGGGGAGGAGCGCGCCGGTGTGGAGGCGGCTTCGGACCGCCTCGCCGCGTTCCTTTCGATCCTGCTCGAAAAGAACGCGGCGATGAACCTCGTTTCGGCGCGTTCCGCGGACCCGGAAGTCCTCGTGGAGACGCATCTCTTCGATGCCCTGCTCGGCCTTGCGCTGCTCCCGAGGCCCCGAGGGTGCGTCGTTCGCCTTCTCGATCTCGGCTCCGGCGGGGGCTTTCCCGCGATTCCGCTTCTCATCGTGAGGCCCGATCTCGTGGGAACGCTCGTCGAATCGTCCCGCAAGAAGGCGGCGTATCTCGACGAGGCGCTCGACCGTCTCGCGTTGACCGCCCGGGCCGTGAACGCTAGATTCCCGGATTCGTTTCCCATGGACGGAGCCCGGCGGTTCGACGTGCTGACGACCCGCGCCGTGGGCTCGGCGGGGAAGCTCGTGCGCGCCGCCCGGCCCTTTCTCGCTCCCGGCGCGCGGGCCCTCCTCTGGACGACGCGGCCGCTCGCGGACGAGGCGGCGCAGGCGAGCCGGGCGAAGAAACACACGTTCCATCCCGCCCGCGGAGCCGACCTCCGCGGCATCCTCTCGCTCGAGTGTTTCACGTGAAACATTCTCGCGGGAGAGCCCGCGTTCTCGCCGTCGCGAACCAGAAGGGCGGGGTCGGCAAGACGACCACGGCGATCAGTCTCGCGGCGGCGCTCGCGGTCCTCGAGCGTCCGGTTCTGCTCGTGGATTTCGACCCGCAGGGGAACGCGACGTCCGGTCTCGGGGTGGACAAGACCACCCTCGCGAGCACCGCCTACGATTGGATCGGCGGGGAGGCCGCGTTTGACGAAGTGGCCCGCGGCACCGACCTGCCGTACCTGACGCTCGTGCCGTCCAACCGTGAGCTCGTCGGCGCCGAGGTGGAGCTCGTGAACCAGGAGAACCGCGAGCACCGGCTGGCCGGGAAGATCGAACCGCTGCGCGACCGTTTCGAATACATCCTGATCGACTGCCCGCCTTCGCTCTCCCTCCTCACGGTGAACGCGCTCGTCGCCGCGGACGGTGTCCTCGTGCCGATCCAGTGCGAATACTTCGCGCTCGAGGGCGTCACCGAGATCCTCGCCACGATCGAGCGCGTGAAGGAAAGCCTCAACCCGCGCCTCGCGCTCGCGGGCGTCGTCGCCACGATGTGGGACGAAAGGACGAACCTCTCGCGGCAGGTTCTCGAGGAAATCCGGAAGCACTTCGGGAAGGTGGTTTTCCAGAACGTCGTGCCGCGAAACGTGCGGCTCGGCGAGGCGCCTTCCTTCGGCAAGCCCATCCTCCTCTACGACGTGAAGTCGAAGGGAGCCGAGGCGTATCTCGGCATCGCGCGGGAGCTTCTCAGGCGCGACTCCTGAGGCGCCGGCTTCCACGCCCTCTTCCGGCTGCTAGGATCGTCCCGGTGGCGGCCTCCAGAAAAACGGCTCTCGGCAAGGGTCTCTCGGCGCTCATTCCTTCGGCGCGGGCTGAGGGGGCGGGCCCGGGCCTGAAAATGGTCGGGCTCGATCTTCTCGACGCGAACAGGCGTCAGCCGCGGCACCGTTTCGATGACGCCGGCCTCGAAGAGCTCTCGAAGTCGATCCGCCGGACGGGAATCCTGCAGCCCGTGCTCGTCACGAAGGAGGGCGGACGCTTCCGGATCGTCGCGGGCGAACGCCGCGTGCGCGCCGCGCGGCTCGCGGGCCTCTCCGAGGTGCCGGTGATCGTGCGCGAGGGCGTCACGGATCGCGACCACCTTCTCCTCGCGCTCGTCGAGAACGTCCAGCGCCGGGACCTCACGGCCCTCGAAGAAGCGGAGGCGTATAGGCACCTGAAGGACGACTTCGGCCTCACGCAGGAAGACGTCGCCGAGCGCGTGGGTAAGGATCGCGCGACCGTCGCGAACGCGCTGCGGCTGCTCAAGCTCCCGGCCGCGGTGCGCGCCGCGCTCGAGGAGGGGGCTCTTTCCGCAGGGCACGCGCGCGCTCTTCTCGCGCTGCCGTCGGCGGCGGACCAGGAGCAGCTCGCGAAGGAAGTCGTGCGTCGAGGTCTCTCCGTCAGGGCCACCGAGGCGCGCGTTTTGACCCTTCAGGCGGGGACCGCGAAAAAGAAGAAAACCCGATCGGTGGACGCCGACACGCGCGACGCGGAGCTTCGGCTCGCGCGCGCGCTCGGGACGCGCGTCGTAATCCTTCGGAAGCGGCGCGGAGGCGAGGTCCGCATCTCGTTTTTCTCGGAGGAGGAGCTGATCGGCCTTTTCGAGCGGCTTTCCGGAGGACCGAGATGAGCGCGAAGAAGGGCGGAGGCTCGTTGAACGGGTTCCTCGACCGGGGTGCGCGGCTGGAAGGCACGCTCTCGTTCGACGACGTCTTCCGGATCGACGGCCAGTTCAAGGGCACGATCACGTCGGAGGCTGAGCTCGTGATCGGGGAGGGAGGGGTCGTGGAAGGCGACGTGCGTGTGGCGCGCCTCGCGGTCTCGGGCACGATCAAGGGAAGCGTGTACGCCAAAGAACGCGTCGAACTGCACGCAGGCGCGCGCGTCTTCGCCGACGTTCACACCCCGACACTCGTCGTCGAAGAAGGCGCGGTGATCCAGGGGCCGGTCGAGAGCGGTCCCCCGAGGGCCGAAGAAACCCCGCGGCGCGCGCCGACTTCCTAGCGCGTCTCTTTCTCACTCATCCGGGGTTCGGCGAATGCCGTTCCCATGAGCGCGTGAGCGACCGTCGTCGCCGCACCCGAGGGAATTCCGTCGGCACGCGCGAACTCGGCGCGCGCTTGGTCTCCCGCGAGGAGGGGCGCGACATTCACCGCCGTTTCGAGCGTGTGTGCGGGCGTCGCGTCCGCGAGGTTCAAGGGGCACGCGGGGTGCACGACCGCTCGCTCTTCCCGCCAGGCGAGGCCGTAGGTCCGGCAGGTGACGGGACGCGACTCGTAGACGGCGCAGCGCCCGGAGGGCAGCTCCAGGAGGGGACAGGCGACGTGTTCGAGCGCGTCGAAATATGCGGCGTCCTGTTCCTCCGAGCGGCCGGGGTCGAGGACACCGGCGATCGGGTCTCCCGGAAACGACGCAGCGCCGCGGGCCACGAGCCGCGCCGCCCGCTCCCGGACGCGGGTCCGTCTCGACTCGGGAAGCGCCGAGACCGCGTTCCTGAGGACGAGCGCTTCGGGAAGGGAGATTTCGAACGAGCCCAGGCAGCAGCCGAAGCAGCCTTCGCGGCAAAGGAGGTCGCCGGGGCGGGTGCGGGCCACCGCCTTCTCCCACTCGGCATCGGCATCGCCGACGCCCCTTCTTAATCGATCGATTAAATTAACCCGTGAACGGGGTTCTGCCGCCATGGGAGCATCTTGCCTCGCGCCTCATCCGCGCGCGAGGGCGCGAAACGGACTTCGTGTTTGACCCACCGCCGCCGCTGTGAGATAACGCCGCGGCCTGCGCATATCCGGGGTCCACGGCGTCGTCCTGGTGTTTCGGCGTCCGGTTTCGGGGCAGCGCAGGTAACGCCGAGGGCGCATGCAGTTACCCGATCTCTCCCTGCTCCTCGTCATGGTGATCTTCTGGGCGACGTACGTCGTCCTGAGGGTCTTTGTGCTCAAACCGCTGGGCTCGATCCTCGAGGAACGCGAGCGCACGGTCGCGGGTGCCACCGCCGCGCTGTCGGCGGCGCTCGACCAGGAGAAAGAGACGCTCGCCGGAATCGACCGGCGTCTGACGGAAGCGCGCCGCGAAGCGCTTGCCGCCCGCCAGGCGGCGCGGGCCGACGCGAACGCGAAACGACAGGCGATACTCGAGGACGCGCGCGCGAAGGCGCGCGCCGCGGTGGCGGAGGCCCAGGCGAAGCTCGACGGGCAAATCGGCGTGGCGCGTTCCGAGCTCGAGAAGAACGCGCGCACCACCGCGGCGGAGATCGCCTCCATCGCCCTTGGCCGGAGGATCGCGTGACGCCCGCGTCCGTGGCGTTTCTCTTTTCCGAAGAGGGTTACGAGGCGGCTCGGGGATTTCTCGGCGTGCCAAGCCTCGCCTGGCAGATCCTCAACCTCGGCTGCTTCGTCGCCCTCCTGTGGTTTCTCCTCCGAAAGCCGGCCGCGGCGTTTTTCGGGAACCGGAGGACCACCGTCGCGACGACCCTTGTAAAGGCCGACGAAGACCGTCGCCGCGCCGAGGCGCTCGCGAAGGAGCTCGCCGCCCGTCTCGAGAGTATCCAAACGGAGCTCGCGAACCTGAAGACCGCGGTGCAGCACGACGCGGAGGCCGAACACGCGGCTCTCCTCGTGAAGAGCCAGGCGGACGCGGACCAGATCCTCGCGCGCACCCGGGCAGACCTCGACAACCGCGTGCGTTCCGCGCGCGCCGAGCTCACCGCCTACGCCGGAGACCTCTCGGTCGAGCTCGCCCGCGAACTGCTGAAGAAGAACGTCACCGCCGGGGACGAAAAGCGACTCCTCGACGAAGGCATCGCCAGCCTGAGCGGCGCGGCGAAGGCGTGAGGCGGAAACGGATGAGTGCAAAGTTCACGCGTCCCTACGTCGACGCGTTTTTCGCGGTCGCGAAGGAGCCGGCCGCCGAGCTCGCGGCGCTCGAAGAGTTTCGGACCGCGTACGATCGGGCGCCCGAGCTCGAAAAGGTCCTCTCCAACCCAGGCCTCGAGCGTGGAAAGCGCGAGGCGCTCCTCGCCGCCGTGGCGTCGCGCGTCGGCGTGCCCGAGCTCGCCGGTCGCCTCCTGACCATCCTCCTTCACAACGGGCGTCTCTCCGCTCTCGGTGAGCTGCTCGCCGCCATTCGCGCGCATCTGGATCGCGACACGCGGGCCGTCGAGGCGCGCATCGTGACGGCTCAGCCCGCGGACGCCGAGGTCCTCGAGGCGCTTCGCGCCCTCGTGGTCGCGCGGACGAAGAAAACCGTCCGGCTCGTGACGGCCGTCGACCCGGCTCTCCTCGGCGGATTCGTCGTGTCGGTCGGTAGCGCGCGGCTCGACGCCTCGCTGGCCCGGCGTCTCGAGAAAGCCCGCGCGGCCCTGCACGCACTCGCCCCGGCCTGACATACGGAGAAAGAAGCACGAACATGGCGGAAATCAGCGCACAGGAAATCACCCAGCTCATCAAGGCCCAGCTCGCCGGCGTCACGCAGGACGTGGACGTCGACGAAGTAGGAACCGTCGTGTCGGTCGGAGACGGCATCGCGCTCGCCTACGGACTCGACAAGGTCATGGCGGGCGAGCTCGTCGAGTTCCCGAACGGCGTTTACGGCCTCGCGCTCAACCTCGAGGAGGGCCATGTCGGCTGCGTCCTCATGGGCGAGACGAGCCTCGTCAAGGAAGGCGACACCGTCAAGCGCACGAAGCGGATCATCTCGGTGCCCGTGGGAGAAGCGCTCGTCGGCCGCGTCGTGAACCCGCTCGGACAGCCGCTCGACGGCAAGGGCCCGATCGCGTCTTCGGAGTTCTACCCGGTCGAGCGCCTCGCCCCCGGCGTCGTCGACCGCATGCCCGTCAAGGAATCGATGCAAACCGGCATCAAGGCGATCGACGCGATGATCCCGATCGGCCGCGGCCAGCGCGAGCTCATCATCGGCGACCGCCAGACAGGCAAGACCGCCATCGCCCTCGACGCGATCATCAACCAGAAGGGCAAAGGCGTTTTCTGCGTATACGTCGCGATCGGCCAGAAGAACTCGACCGTCGCCCAGGTCGTCCAGACGCTCGAGGCTCATGGCGCGATGGAGCACACGATCGTCGTCGCCGCGTCCGCGGCCGACCCGGCTCCGCTCCAGTACATCGCCGCGTACGCGGGATGCGCGATGGGCGAGTACTTCATGTACAACGGCAAGCACGCGCTCGTCGTGTACGACGACCTCTCGAAGCAGGCGGCGTCCTACCGCGAGATCTCGCTCCTCCTCCGGCGCCCGCCGGGCCGCGAGGCGTATCCCGGCGACGTCTTCTATCTCCACAGCCGGCTCCTCGAGCGGGCCTCGAAGCTGAACAAGGAGAAGGGCGGCGGATCGCTCACCGCCCTCCCGATCATCGAGACGCAGGCCGGCGACGTGGCCGCCTACATCCCGACGAACGTCATTTCGATCACGGACGGGCAGATCTTCCTCGAGTCGGACCTCTTCTTCTCCGGCCAGCGTCCGGCCGTGAACGTCGGCATTTCGGTGTCGCGCGTGGGCGGCTCGGCGCAGATCAAGGTCATGCGCGCGATTTCCGGCACGCTCCGTCTCGACCTCGCGCAGTACCGCGAGCTCGCGGCCTTCGCGCAGTTCGGATCAGACCTCGACAAGACGACGCAGGCGCAGCTGAACCGCGGCCGTCGTCTCGTCGAGATCCTCAAGCAGAACCAGTACGTGCCGATGGACATCGCGCTCCAGATCGCTTCCGTCTTCGCGGGCACGAAGGGCCATCTCGACGAGCTCCGCGTCGAGGCCGTCCTCCCCTTCGAAACGGCCCTCCACGAGTACCTGACGAACCAGCACCAGCCGCTCCTCCAGGAGATCCGCGACGCGGGCAAGCTCACGAAGGAGATCGAGGCCGCGCTCACCGCCGCGGTCGTCGAAGCAAAGAAGGTCTTCCTTTCCTCGAATCCCGAGGCGAAGCAGGCCTAGGGGCGACGGGACAGGCGGGGTCGAGGCAGAAACACAAACGCTATGGCAAACCTCATCGACATCCGGCGGCGGATCCGGAGCGTGAAGAACACGCAGCAGATCACGAAGGCGGTCAAAATGGTCGCCGCGTCGAAGCTGCGTCGCTCGCAGGACCGCGCTGTCGCGACCCGACCTTACGCGTCTACCCTCGAGGCAACCCTTCGCTCGGTCGCGTCGCGCGTCCCCCCCCGGGAGGACGGTGCGCCGCTGCACCCGCTTTTGGCCACGAGGGAAGAGAAGAACGTCGTCCTCGTCGTCGTCTCCGGCGACAAGGGCCTCGCCGGCGGCTTCAACACGAACGTGAACCGCGCGGCCGGGGCGTTCCTGCGCGAGGCGCCGGGTCGCGGCATCGCGAGCGTGGGCGTCGTGGCGCTCGGGAAGAAAGCGAACGACTTCTGGAAGCGGCGCCCCGTCGAGATCCTTCAGGCGCAAGCCGGCCTCGCGGCGCTCGGCGCCGCCCCGGCCGGCGAGATCGCGCGCGCCCTCGCGGCGCGGTTCGTCTCCGGCGAGACGGACGCCGTGTACGTCATCTCGAACGAGTTCAAGAGCGCCATCTCGCAGGTCGTGAGGACGAAGCGCCTCTTACCCATCGCTCTCGAGAGCGCCGCGGAGGGCGCTGGGGGCGTCGATTACCTTTACGAGCCCTCGCCCGAGGAAATCCTCGGGACGCTCCTCCCGCGTTTCTTGGAGTTCCAGATGTATCGCGTGATCCTCGAGTCGCAGGCGGCGTTCTTCGCGGCCCAGATGACCGCGATGGACAGCGCCACGAAGAATGCTGGCGACATGATCGATTCCCTGACCCTCACTTACAACCGCGCGCGACAGGCGCGCATCACGAAAGAGCTCATCGAGATCGTCTCGGGCGCGGCTGCTCTGGAATGAGAACGGCCCGAAAGTCCGTGCGGAAAGGCTAAGCCGAACATGGCAAACGAAGGCAGGGTCGTGCAGATCATCGGTCCCGTCGTGGACGTGGAGTTCCCGACCGGGAAACTTCCGACGATCCTCAACGCCGTTCACATCACGGACGAGGAAGGTCTCTCGACCGAGAAGATCGACATCATCACGGAAGTCGCCCAGCATCTCGGCGAGAACCGCGTGCGGTGCATCTCGATGAAGCCCGCGGACGGCCTCGTGCGCGGGATGAAGGCCGTCGACCTCGGCGCGCCCATCTCGATTCCCGTCGGGCCGGAGACTCTCGGCCGCATCCTGAACGTCATCGGCGAGCCCGTGGACGAGATGGGCCCGGTCGTCACGGCCGAGAAGTGGCCCATCCACCGCGAGCCCCCGCCGTACGAGGACCAGTCGACGTCGGTCGAGCTCTTCGAGACGGGCATCAAGGTCATCGACCTCCTCGAGCCTTACACGCGAGGCGGCAAGACCGGCCTCTTCGGCGGCGCCGGCGTCGGCAAGACCGTCCTCATCATGGAGCTCATCAACAACGTCGCAAAGGCCGCGGGCGGCTATTCGGTCTTCGCGGGAGTCGGCGAGCGCACGCGCGAGGGCAACGACCTGTGGCTCGAGTTCACGGAGTCGGGAATCATCGACCCGAAGGACTGGAGGAAGTCGAAGGCCGCGCTCATCTACGGCCAGATGACGGAACCTCCCGGCGCGCGCCTTCGCGTCGGCCTCACGGGCTTGACGGCCGCCGAGTACTTCCGCGACAAGGAAGGCAAAGACGTCCTCCTCTTCATCGACAACATTTTCCGATTCACGCAGGCTGGCTCGGAAGTCTCCGCCCTCCTCGGCCGGATGCCGTCGGCCGTCGGTTACCAGCCGAACCTCGCCACGGAAATGGGCGAGCTGCAGGAGCGCATCACGTCCACGAAGAAGGGCTCGATCACATCCGTGCAGGCCATCTACGTGCCCGCCGACGACCTCACCGACCCCGCGCCCGCGACCGCGTTCGCGCATCTCGACGCGACGTCCGTCCTCTCGCGTCAGATCGCGGAGATCGGTATCTATCCCGCGGTCGACCCGCTCGCCTCGACGTCCAAGATCCTCTCTCCGATGATCGTCGGCGAGGAGCACTACAAGGTCGCGCGCTCCGTGCAGCAGGTCCTCCAGAAGTACAAGGACCTGCAGGACATCATCGCGATCCTCGGAATCGACGAGCTGTCCGAGGACGACAGGTTGATCGTTGCGCGCGCGCGCCGCATCCAGCGCTTCCTGTCGCAGCCCTTCCACGTCGCCGAGCAGTTCACGGGGTTGCCGGGCCGCTACGTGAAGATCGCCGACACGATCCGCTCGTTCAAGGAGATCGTCGAGGGCAAGCACGACGAGCTCCCCGAGCAGGCGTTCTTCAACGTGGGCGCGATCGAGGAAGCCCAGGAGAAGGCCGAGAGGCTGAAGGCAGAGGCCTGAGTTGGACGAACGCCTCACGCTGACGGTCGTCACGCCGGAGCGCGCCGTGCTCCAGGCCGTGGCGTGCGACGAAGTCACGCTGCCGGCCCAGCGGGGCGAGATCGGGATTCTGCCGGGACACACGCCGCTGATCGCGCTCCTCGGAATCGGCGTCGTGGGCTATCGCGACGGGTCCCGCCGCGCGACCGTTGCCGTGCGCGGCGGCTTCGTGGAGATCGCGGGCGACGCCGTTCGGGTCCTGGCCGACGCCGCTGCGGCGCCCGACGCCATCGACGTGGCAGCGGTCTCTGTCGAGAAGCAGGAAGCCGAGGGCCGCCGGGATCGGGCCGCTGGGGACGAGGAACTGGACGCCGCGGACGCGGAGGCCCGCTTCGCGGAAGCGCGCCTCGCCGTGGCGCGGCCGGTCTGAACCGGGGAAAAGGCGACAAGAGGCAAGGCATGACGTCCCCGCGCGGGGCCGGACGCCCCGGCATGGGGTTTGCGATGGCAGTGGTCAGGCCCGGTGGGCGCCGAAAGGGCGCGCCGGATCGACATGACACCTCCTGCCTCCTACCAGGGCTCCGCGCGGCGGAGCCCTATTTTTCTTCTTGTTCTTCTTTTTCCTTTTCTTCGCCGCCGTCAAAGCCGCGGGCAGAGTTCGGAAAGAGGCGATGACGGCCGAGCGCGACCCGTGGTACGCGGAGTGGTTCGGGGAGGAGTACCTCGCCCTCTATCCCGAACGCGACGACCGGGAAGCCCGCCAGCAGGCCATTTTCGCGCGGGAGTTGCTCGCTCCGTACGCGCAGCTCGGCCGCATGCGGTTTCTCGACCTCGCGTGCGGAACGGGGCGTCACGCGGTCGCGCTTCACGATGGCCTCGGGGGCGTCGTGGGACTCGACCTCTCGGCGCGGCTCCTCTTCCAGGCCCGGCGGCGGCAGGGGCCGGCCCGCCCGTTCTGGGTCCGGTCCGACATGAGGCAGCTTCCCTTCCGCGCGGGCTCGTTCGGGGCCGTCGTGAACTTTTTCACGTCGTTCGGCTACTTCGACGATCTCGCCGACGACGCGCTCGTGGTCCGGGAAGTCACGCGCCTGCTCGCGCCCGGGGGCGCGTTCCTTTCGGACGTCTTCAACGCCGAGCGCGTCATTGGGGCGCTCGCGGTACGCGAAGAAAAGACCGTGGCCGGCGCGCGCGTGAGCATCCGCCGACGGTACGATCCGGCGAGCCGGCGGGTGGAGAAGGAGATCGAGATGGGCTCCGGCGAGGACAAGCGCGTGTTTCGCGAGTGCGTTCGCGCCTACACGGAGCACGAATTGCGCTCCTTGCATCGGGCGGCCGGACTGACCGTGCGGGCGGCGTACGGGAACTTCGACGGAACGCCGTTCGAGAGGGGCAGGTCGCCGCGCCTGATCCTGCTCGCGACGAAATCGGCGGCACGCACCTTCGGCGAGGGCGTGCGATGACGACGATTTCGCTCGCCCTGGTTCCGGGAATTCCGGCACTCGCCAGGGGCCTCGCGACGGGCGATCCCGACGTCCGCGCCTTTCTTCCGGATCGTCCGGATCTCGCGACGATCGGGGCCCGCGCGCGCACCGTCCGGGATGCCTTCCGGTCACGGGCCGTGTCCGCCGAAGCCGACGCGCGCCTCGGGGCGCTCGCGCGGGGCGAGGGCGCCGCCATACTCACCGGCCAGCAGGCGGGCCTCTTCGGGGGCCCCCTCCTCACGCTCGTGAAGGCGCTCGCGGCCGAAAAGCTCGCGGCTGACCTCCGCGCAAATGGCACTGCGGCGGCGCCGGCGTTCTGGTGCGCGTCCGAGGACCATGACCTCGTGGAGGTCACGCGGCTCGTCCTGCCGAGCCCGGAGGGACCGAAGGACTTCGGCCCCGAGGCCGGCCCGCTCGCAGGGAATCATCGGCCCGTCGGCCGGCTCCCGACCGGGGTCGACGCCGAGGCGCTTGTCGCCGCGGCCGCCGCCGGCCTCGCGCAATCGCCGGACGAGGAGGCGGTGGCGGCCTTGACCGCTGCGCACCGGGAAACGACCTTTTTCGGCGCGTTCTCCGCCACGCTTGCCTGGCTCCTCGGCGGCGATGGGCTAGAGGCTATGCCCGTCGTGGATGCGGCGAGCGCCGCCGACAAACCGTCCCTCGTGCCGCTGGCCTCCCGCATCGTGCGTGAACGCGCGGAGGTGAAGCGGCTTCTCGAAGAGCGCGGGGCGGCGCTCGAGGCCGCGGGTCACCCTCTTCAAGTCACCTCGGACCCAGCCGCCCTGCCGCTCTTCGCGCGCGTCGGCGAGGACCGCCTGCTTCTCGTCGAATCGAACTCGAGGCTCGCACTCAAGGGTCGCGACGGATCGTTCGAGGCCGAGGAGGTCGTCGCGCGTTTCGCGAGCGGAGACTGGCTGCCGTCCTTCTCGGCCCTCACGCGTCCGCTCGCGGCGTCGACGCTCTTTCCCGTTGCCGCGACGATCCTCGGACCGGCCGAGATCGCGTACTGGGCCCAGAGCTGGCCCCTCTTCGCGTGGGCCGGAATCGTCCCACCCGTCCTCGTTCCGCGGCCCATGGTGGCGCTCGTGCCGCCGGCCACCGAGCGCCTGCTTTCCAGGCTCGGCTTTTCGATCGCGGACGTCCTCGAAGGACCGGAGGCACTGCTGCGCAAAAAGGGCGCGGGCGCAGCGCGGGGGCTTCTCGAGCGGCTCTCGGCCGTTCGGGAACGGGCGATCCGGGAGCTCGACACTCTCAGGCCGGCGCTTCTCGCCGTGGATCCGTCGCTCGAGAAGGCGGTCGCGGCCACGCGCGAAAAGACGGCCTTCGCGTTCGAGAAGCTCGCGGAAAAAACGGCGAGCGCCGCGGGGCGCACGGACGAGCGCGCGGGGCTCCAGGTGAAGCGGCTCTCGGAGGAGATCCTGCCGGGCGGCACGCTGGCCGAGCGCGCGTACTCCGCGCTTCCTTACGTCCTGAGGTTCGGCAGGGAGGCGCTCGTGGGAGCGCTCCGGCGGGAGCTGAAATGGGACGATGCCGGGCTTCAGGTGATCGGGCTATGAACGTGGAACCCGTCGAGATCCTGGCCTTCGCGCCGCATCCGGACGACGTCGAGCTGGGCTGCGGCGGGGCCCTGGCGGCTCTCGCGCGGCGCGGGTCGAGCTTCGGCATCGTCGACCTGACCCGTGGCGAAATGGGGACGCGCGGCACGCCCGAGCTTCGCGCCCGGGAGGCCGCGGAGGCGGCCCGGATTCTGGGCGCGCGTTTCCGCGCGAACCTGGACCTCGGCGACGGCGACCTCCGGACGGACCGGGCGGCGCAGAGCCTCGTCGTGGACGTCGTGCGGCGCGCGCGCCCGCGGCTCGTCCTCGCGCCTTTCGCCGCGGATCGCCACCCGGATCACGTCCGCGCGAGCCGCCTCGTCTCGGACGCGGCCTGGTACGCAGGGCTCGCGAAGCTCGAGACGGGCCTCGCGCCGCACCGCCCGGACCAGGTCGTCTTCTACGCCGCGTACGTGCTCGTGACCCCCACGTTTCTCGTGGACGTGTCGGGCACGTTTGCGACGAAGATCGCGGCTCTCCGCGCTTATCGGAGCCAGTTTTACGACGAAAACTCGAGCGAACCCGAGACGTATGTCTCCTCCAAGGGTTTTTTCGACGGGATCGAGGCACGGTCGCGCGCGCTCGGGAGGATCGCGAACGTGGAATACGCGGAAGGCTTCATCGCGAACGTGCCGCCGACGCTGGCGGATCCCGTCGCGGCGTTTCTCGGATACGAAAGCGGGAAGAAAGCGTGAAGATCGGCATCACGTGCTACCCGACCTTCGGGGGCTCGGGAGTCGTCGCGACGGAGCTCGGACACGAGCTCGCGCGGCGGGGGCATGACATCCACTTCATCACGTATGCGATGCCGTCGCGCCTGAACGTGTTCGCTGAGCGCGTCACGTATCACGAGGTGTTGGTCCCGTCGTATCCGCTCTTCCAGTACGCCCCGTACGACCTCGCGCTCGCGACGCGCATGGGGGACGTGGCGACACACGAGGGTCTCGACCTCATCCACGTCCATTACGCGCTGCCGCACGCCATCTCGGCCCATCTCGCGCGCGAGATGCTCGCCCCGCGCCGTCTCGGCCTCGTGACGACTCTGCACGGGACGGACGTGACCATCGTCGGGCAGGACCGCTCGTACCTACCGATCACGCGCTTCGGCATCGAGAAGTCCGACGCTGTGACCGCCGTGTCGGAGCACCTCAAGAGAGTCACGATCGACGTCTTTCAGCCCAAGCGGGAGATCGAGGTCGTGCCGAACTTCATCGACCCCGAGCGCTGGACGCCGGAGTCGACCCGGCTCGCGTGCCGGCTCGGGCCCGCGGGCCGGAAGGTGCTTCTCCACGTCTCGAACTTCCGGCCCGTGAAGCGCGTGCTGGACGTCGTGGAGATCTTCGACCGCCTCAGGCAGCGCGTTCCCGCGACGCTCGTCATGATCGGGGACGGGCCCGACCGCCCGGCCGCCGAGGCGCTATGCCGCGAGAAGGGGATCGCGCCTTACGTGTCGTTCCTCGGGAACATGTCGGCGCTCGAGACCGTGATGCCCGCCGCGGACCTCTATCTCCTCCCCTCGGACTCGGAGTCGTTCGGGCTCTCCGCGCTCGAGGCGCAGGCGTGCGGCGTCCCGGTTCTGGGGTATGCCGTCGGCGGCCTGCCCGAGGTCGTTGCTGACGGCGAGACGGGCTTCCTGCGCGGCGTGGGCGACGTCGCGGGCCTCGCGGAAGACGGAGCCTCCCTGGTTCTGGATCCGCCGCGGTACGAAGCGATGGCGCGCGCGTCGCGGGAACGCGCCATCCGGCTCTTCGACGCGGATGCGATCGTCTCGCGCTACATCGCGCTGTACGAGCGCGTCCTCGCCGCGGCCTGACGGGCGACGGCCGCGCAGCGGCCGAGGTCGGCCCCGGTCGCTCCCCACGAGGCGGCGCGCCGGAACTCCCCGAGGAGCGTCGTCCCTAAGAGCCCGGGGTCGTCCGTCGAGAGCGTCACGGGCACGCCCGCGCGAAGCATGCGTAACAGCGGGTGCTCGGCACCGCGGGGGACGGCGCCCGTCCTGAGGTTCGACGTCGGGCACACGTCGCAGACGATGCCCGTGCGCGCGAGCGTTTTCAGGAGCGCCGGGTCTTCGACGGCCCGGATGCCGTGCGCGATCCGCGCGGGTTGGAGGAAGCGGAGGGCGTCCGCGACGGACTCGGGTCCCGCCCACTCGCCCGCGTGCACGATCGGCAAGAGGCCCGCCTTCCGTCCGCGGCGGAACGCCTCGGCGAAATCGCGCGCGGCGAACGCCATCTCGTCTCCGCCGAGACCGAAGCCGACGACGCGCGGCCACGGGCGCTCCGCCTGGAGATCGAGGACTCGCGAGGCCGCCGCGGGCCCCCAGTGCCTGACGAAGTCGAGGAGGACGCGCACGCGCCCGCGGCCCTTCGCCTCATGCTCTCGGAACACGTGCTCAAGGGCCTCCCTCACGTCGAACCAGTCGAGCCCGATCTTCTCCACGACCGCGGGCGAGACGTAGACCTCGGCCCAACGCACGTTTTCCCGCGCGAGGCGCGCCAAGAGGCCGCGCGCCACGAGAGCATAGTCGGCGGGGCTGCGCAGCTGCAGGCAGACGTCCCGATAGAAGCTGAAAAAGGCCTTCGGCGACCCGAGGGTCCTGCGGCGCGCGCGCACGGAGGCCACATCGGGGAAGATGGGCTTCGGCGAGCGGGACGACAGGCGGACGAGGGTCGCCGCCGGGACCGCTCCTTCGAGGTGCAGGTGGAGCTCCACTTTCGGCGCGGAGGCGAAACGGCGGAGGAAGGCGAGGGAGTCTCGTCGCGGGGTCACGTGCGCCCATCGTACGAGAAGCCGTTCGAAACCGGTCCGGTTCCTCTCGGGACGCCGCCGCGCGCCCGGCTCTGGATGCGCGCCGCGGCCTTCGGGATCGATCTCATCCTCGTGGCGGGCGTGCCCCTTCTGCTTGCCTCCGCGATCGTCCTCGGAGTCCACGCGGCCTCCCTGGCTCCGGCTGGCCTCAACGTCGGTTTCCGCGCCGCCCAGGCCGTCGCGGTGTGTCTTTTCCTCTTGCGCGACGCCGACGGCGGGAGCCCCGGAAAGCGCCTCTTCGGCCTGCGCCTGATCCGCAGGGGGGGTTCAGCGGCGGGCCCCCTCCAGTCGCTGTTACGGAACCTCACGCTCCTGGTTCCAGGATGGAATCTTATTGAGCTGGCGTCACTTATCCGTCGAGAGGACGGCCGACGGCCCGGCGATCGGGCCGCGGGGACCGCCCTCGTGGAGCCCTGATCACGCGCAACTCCGAAACTTTCCAGGAGGGTTCGCCGTTCTCTCTATCAGGGAGCTTTGGAATGTTCGAGACCCCGTCCGGTACCCCCACGAACATAAAACGGCGCCGCATGCGCCCGATGCTGGCCGCCCTTTCGGTGGCTCTCCTCGCGGCGTCCTCTCTGAAGGCCGAGGACGCGACGCAGGAGCGGTTCGAGAAGAAGTACGACCTCGCCAGCGTCCGCAAGGTGAGGGTCCAGAACGTGAACGGCGCCATTCAGATCGAATCGGGGGGCGATCAGCTGCAGGTCGTCGCCGTCAAGAAGGTGAAGTCCGCCTCCGACGCCGACCTCCTCAAGGAGACCGAGATCAGGGTGACGAAGAGCGGAAACACGATCGAAGTGGAGACGATCCTGCCCAAGCGCGGGCGGTTTTTCCAATGGTCCTTCTTCGGCCGGACCGGGTCCGCGGACGTCGCCTACCAGATCACGCTGCCGGCCTCTCTCGCGCTGGAGGCCGAGACCGTGAACGGGCGCCTCACCGCCGCGAACCGCTCCGGCGACCTGGTGCTGTCGACGGTGAACGGCGGAGTCCGCGTGGACGGGCAAGACGGGCCTCTCAAGGTGAACACGGTGAACGGTTCGGTCGAGGTGTCCTTCGCCGGGCCCATGCGGCAGGCGAGTCTCGAAACCGTCAACGGCTCGGTCACCGTGACCTGCGCGCGCGAGTCGTCGATCCGTTGCACCCTCCAGACCACGAACGGCCGCATCCAGTCGCAGTTTCCGGAGGTCACGGTCGAGGGCAAGTGGGGCCCGAAGGAGGCCCGCGGCGCGATCAACGGCGGGCGGGAGAGCCTCGCCGTCGAGACCGTGAACGGTGACGTGAGGCTCTTCGTGGCGGAGGCTGCTCCGGCTCGCAAGTAAGGGCCTCCGGTCCGTAAATAGGGCCCCGCCCCGCAAGTAGGAATGGTGCCCTGGGCCAGACTCGAACTGGCACGGATTGCTCCACACGCCCCTCAAACGTGCGCGTCTACCAATTCCGCCACCAGGGCACGGGGACGCGAGGGAAGCGGATTCTAGCCGAAAACTATTTCGCGGAGGTTGCCGGCGCGGCCGGAACTGCCGGGGCCGCAGCAGGCACCGAAGCCGGAGCCCCGCCTGGAGCCGGAGCCGGAACCGTGGCCTTCGGGGACGCACCTGCCCTCGCCTTGGCGAGGACCGAAGACCTCGGCCTTGCCTCGAGAAGCGAGATCGTGACGGCGAGGACCGAGAACACCACGAAGGACCACGTCGTGATCCTTTCGAGAAGTGTCGTGGCCCCGCGAGCGCCGAAGGTCGTCTGAGAGGACGAAGCGCCGAAGGCGGCCGAAACGTCCGCGCCCTTTCCCTGCTGGAGAAGGACGACGAGGATGAGGAAGACGCAGACGATGACGTAAATGGGGACGAGTACGTAGATCATGTTCGGTGGTGCTCCGGACCCTCGGGCGAAGGCCCGGGGGGCCGGAGATGATAGCGGAATCGCCGGTCAGGCGCGAGCGGTGCCAGTGGTGGGGGCGGCGGCGGCGGCGAGGAGGGCCATGACGTCTTTCGCGACGAGGGAGGCGCCCCCCACGAGGCCGCCGTCCACCTCCGCCTCCGCGAAGAGGCCCGGGGCGCTGGCTAGAGACACCGAGCCTCCATAAAGGATCCGGATCAAAGCGGCAGCGTCCGGGCCGAACCGTGCCGCGATTTCGGCGCGGAGGCGCGCGTGGACGTCGGCGGCCATCGACGGCGTGGCGGGGAGAGAGGTCCCGATCGCCCAGACGGGCTCATAGGCGAGGGTCAGGCCGGGGGGCGGCGCGGAGAACCCGTCCAGAGCGGCGAGCTGGTTCCGGAGGACGTCGACCGTGCGTCCGGCGTCGCGCTCGGCGCGCGTCTCGCCGACGCAGTAGACCGGCGTGAGCCCCTGCTCGGCGAGCCGCTCCATCTTGCGGGCGAAGTCGGGCTCGCGTTCGCCCCGGAGGAGGCGGCGCTCGCTGTGGCCGACGAGGACGAGCGCGACGCCGGCGTCCTTGAGCATCGATGCGGACACTTCGCCGGTGAAGGCCCCCTCCTTCTCGACGTACACGTCCTGCGCGGCGAGCGCGATCCCCGTGCCAGAGAGCGCGGCGCCGACGCGGTCGAGGGCCGGGAACGACGGCGCGATGACGAGGTCGACCTCCAAGGGCCGTGGAATCGCGACGAGAGCCCGCGCGAGCGCCGCGGCCGCCGACGGCGTGCGCGTCATCTTCCAGTTGGCGACGAGGAGACGGCGCCGGGTTCTCAACGCAAGGCTTCCACGCCGGGAAGCTTCTCGCCCGCCACGAGGTCGAGCGAGGCGCCGCCGCCCGTGGACACGTGCGAGATCTTCGCGGCAAGGCCCGCCTCTTTCACGGCCTCCACGCTCTCTCCGCCGCCCACGACGGTGAAGGCCGAGGAGTCCGCCAGCATCTGCGCGACGGCACGCGTGCCCGCGTCGAACGGTTTCGTCTCGAAGACGCCCATGGGCCCGTTCCAGAAGATCGTCTTCGCGTCTCTCGTCATCCGGCGGAACATGTCGATCGTCCTCGCCCCGATGTCGAATGCGGCCGCGTTCGAAGGGATCGCGTTCATGGCTACCGTTTGGGCGTCGCCCGCCCTCTCGAGCGACGGCGCGACGACGAAATCCGAGGGCAGGACGAGCTGAACGCCGCGCTCCTTGCAGCGGTCGAGGATCTGCCGGGCGATGGGGACGCCCTCCTTCTCGAGGAGCGAGCCGCCCACGGGAAGGTCGAGCGCCGCGACGAAATGGTTAGCCATCCCCCCGCCCACGAGGACGACATCCGCCTTTTCGACGAGGGCCCTGAGCGCCGCGAGCTTGCCCATGATCTTCGCGCCGCCGAGGATCGCGGCGAACGGCCGGTCGATCTCGGTGACGACCCTCGCGAGCGCCTTCAGCTCTCGCTCCATGAGGAGGCCGATCCCGCGCCGATCCTTCGGGAAGAGAGCCGCCATGCCGGCGGTCGAGGCGTGTGCGCGATGCGCCGTGCCGAACGCGTCGTTGACGTAGACCTCGGCGAGGGCGGCGAGCTCGCGGCAGAACGCCGGGTCGTTCCCCTCTTCGCCGGGGTGAAATCGCAGGTTCTCGAGGACGAGGACACCGCCCGGCTTCAGGGCGGCGACGGCCTTTTCCGTCTCGGGGCCTATGCAGTCGGACGCGAAGGCGACGGGAGCGCCGAGGCGCGCCTCCAGCATGCGCGCCACCGGGGCCAGCGAGTACTTCGGATCCTTCGCGCCCTTCGCCTTGCCGAGGTGCGACGCGAGGACGAGGCGGGCGCCGCGCTCCCGGGCGAGGTGGAGGGTGGGGAGCGCCTCGACGACGCGCGTGTCGTCCCGCACGACGCCGTCCTTGAGCGGCACGTTGAAGTCCACGCGCACGAAGACGCGCTTGCCGTCGAGGTCGAGGTCCCGGATCGAGCGCGGAAGGCCGGACATGGAGTCCTCCTCTTCGGGAAGGTCGGTCGTCCGATCTTAGGCGCCCGAGGCCTCTATAGTCTCGTCCCGTGACGAATGGTTCCATTCCCGCCACGCGGGTGAGCCCATACTCCTATACGGCCGGACGGCTCCGGCTCCTCGACCAGCGCCGCCTTCCGCACGAGGAGGCGTTCCTCGACTGCGAAAGCGCAGCCCAGACGGCCGAGGCCATCCGCAGTCTCGCCGTGCGCGGCGCCCCCCTGATCGGTGTCGCCGCGGCGTACGGCCTCTGTGCGGAAGCGCGCCGCGTGGCCGCGCGCGTGCCGGAGGACCTCGACGTCGCGCTCGCGCTCGGCGCCGAGAGGCTCGTTTCGTCCCGGCCCACGGCCGTGAACCTCGCCTGGGCGGTCGGTCGGATGCGCGCGGTGGTCGAGGCCTCGTCGGGCGTCGCCGCGGGAGAGAGGATCCTTCTCCTCGAGGCCGAGGCCCACCGCATCGCCGACGAGGATCGCCTCGCCTGCCTCGCGATCGGCCGCTTCGGCGCGGCGTGGCTCTCGGCGCGCTGGTCGGGGATCGCGGGGATTCCGACGGTTCTCACGCACTGCAACGCGGGGGCCCTCGCGACGGCGGGGATCGGCACCGCGCTTGGCGTCGTCCGGGCGCTCGCGGCCCAGGGACCGGTCGCGATTCTCGCGGACGAGACGCGCCCCTTCCTGCAGGGGGCGCGCCTCACGGCATGGGAGCTTCGCGAGGACGGGCTCGACGTCACCCTCCTCCCGGACGTCGCGGCGGCTTCGCTGATCGCCCGCGGCCGGGTGCATGGCGTCGTCGTGGGCGCGGACCGCATCGCGGCGAACGGCGACGTCGCGAACAAGGTCGGGACGTACGGCCTCGCACTCGCGTGCCGCGCGCACGGCGTGCCGTTCGTGGTCGCGGCGCCGACGACGACGGTCGACCTCGCGACGCGAGACGGCGCGTCGATTCCGATCGAGGAGCGTGACGGGAGAGAGGTTCTCGCGCTGCCTCTCCCCGGCGGAGGAACCGTGTCCCTCGCGCCCGAGGGAGTCGGCGCCCTCTATCCCGCGTTCGACGTGACGCCGGCCGCCCTGGTCGACGCGATCGTCACGGAGCGTGGGGTTTCCGAGCCCCCGCACGCCCAGGCGCTCGCGCGGTTTGTCGGGCGATGACGGAGAACGGAGCGGACGTCAGGATCGTCCTCGCTCTCGAGACCTCCTGCGACGAGACGGCCGTGGCGCTCCTGGACGGCGCGGGGCGCGTCCGCGCGTCCCGCATCGCCTCGCAGGAAGACGCGCATCGCCTCTTCGGCGGCGTCGTCCCCGAAATCGCGGCGCGCGCGCACCTCGAGAACCTGCCTCCGCTCCTCGACGCGGCGCTCGCGGACGCCGGCGTGACGCTCACGGACGTCTCTGCTGTCGCGGCGACGGCGGGGCCGGGCCTCGTGGGCGCGCTTCTCGTCGGACTCTCGGAGGGCAAGGGGCTCGCGCTCGGGCTGGGCGTGCTCTTCGTCCCCGTGAACCACGTCGAGGGGCATGCGCTTTCCCCATTTCTGTCGATCGACGGCGGCGCGGCGGCCCCGGTGCCGGAGGAGTTCGCGGCGCTCGTAATCTCGGGCGGCCACACGCACGTCTTCGCCTTCTCGGGCCGGCGGATCGACCGCCTCGCGCGGACGCGCGACGACGCGGCGGGAGAGGCCTTCGACAAGGTCGCGAAGATGGCGGGTCTCGGCTATCCGGGCGGGCCGGCTGTGGACCGTCTGGCGCGGCGCGGCGTGGCGAGACGGCCGTTCGCGGTCGCGCATTTCAAGGACGGCTCTCTGGACTTCAGCTTCTCGGGCCTGAAGACGGCGGTCAGGGAGCGGCTCTTGGAGCTCGGCCGCGCGCCCGCCTCTGGGATTCCGGGGGGTCCCGCGCTCCGCGAGGACGACGCCCCGCCGGGACTCTGCGACCTGATGGCCGACGTCGAGGAGGCGATCGTCGCGCAGCTCCTCGACCGTCTCTCCCGGCTCCACGAGGCCCGGCGCATGGGCGTTCTCTCCGTGTCGGGAGGCGTCGCGGCGAACACGCTCGTGAGGGAGCGCATCCCCGCATGGGGGCGGTCGCGCGGGGTGGACGTAAGGGTCGCCCCCGGGGCCCTCACCGGCGACAATGCCGTGATGATCGCGTTCGCGGGGCTGAGGCGGCTCGTCGCGGGGCGCCTCGGCGAGGGGCTCAGCGCGGTCGCGCGCTCGCGCTGGCCGCTCGAGACGGTAGAATAGAGGGCTCGCGCGCGGCCGGCCGGTCGCGCGTCACCTTCATCACCAAAAGCCATGACCGACCCCTCGCGCATCCGCAATTTCTCGATCATCGCCCACATCGACCATGGGAAGACGACGCTTTCCGACCGGATCCTCGAGCTCACGGGAGCGCTGACGGCCCGCGAGATGACCGAGCAGGTCCTCGACGACAATCCGATCGAGAAGGAGCGCGGCATCACGATCAAGGCGCGCTCGGTCACGCTGAAGTACCGCGCCGAGGACGGCCAAGACTACACCCTGAACCTCATCGACACGCCCGGACACGTGGACTTCACATACGAGGTGTCGCGCTCGCTCGCCGCGTGCGAAGGCGCGGTCCTCGTCGTCGACGCCACGCAGGGCGTCGAGGCGCAGACCCTCGCGAACGCGTACCTCGCGATCCACAACAACCTGACGATCGTTCCGTGCATCAACAAGGTCGATCTCCCCTCGGCCGTGCCCGAGATGGCCCGCGAGCAGATCGAGGACGTCATCGGGATTCCAGCGCGGCATGCCGTGCTCACGTCCGGCAAGGTCGGCACGGGCGTCCACGACCTCCTGGAGCAGATCGTGCACGACATCCCGGCCCCGAAGGGCGATCCCGCCTCGCCGCTCGAGGCGCTCCTCTTCGACTCGTGGTTCGACGTCTACCGGGGCGTGACGTGCCTCGTGAGGGTCCACGAGGGGACGATCCGCCCCGGCATGAAGATCCGGATGATGGGGACGGGCCTCGGCGGCGAGGTGCAGGAAGTCGGGATCTTCAACCCGAAGCAGCAGGTCGTGCCCGAGCTGTCCGTCGGCGAAGTCGGCTACGTCATCGCGGGCATCAAGGACCTCCACGCCGCGAAGATCGGGGACACGGTCACGGAGGCCGACCGTCCCACCGCCGCGGCGCTGCCTGGCTTCCAGGACGTCAAGCCGATGGTCTTCGCATCGATCTTCCCGACGGAGACGGACGCCTACGAGGACCTGCGTGACGCGATGGAAAAGCTCCGCCTCAACGACGCGTCGTTCACGTTCGAGCCCGAGTCTTCGACGGCGCTCGGGTTCGGCTTCCGTTGCGGCTACCTCGGCCTCCTCCACATGGAGATCATCCAGGAGCGCCTCGAGCGCGAGTTCAACCTGTCGCTCATCACGACGGCGCCATCCGTTCCCTACCTCGTGAAGACGACGCGTGGGCAGGAGATCGAGATCTCGAATCCCGTGAAGCTTCCCGAGGTCCAGCTCATCGACGAGATCAAGGAGCCGTACATCCTCGCGACGATCATCACGAAGGGCGAGTTCCTCGGCGGGATCCTCGCGCTGGCCGAGGAACGGCGGGGCACGCAGGTGTCGCTCGAATACGCAGGCACCCAGCGCGCCGTCCTCAAGTACGAGCTGCCGCTGAACGAGGTCATCCTCGACTTCTACGACAAGTTGAAGTCGCTCTCGCGCGGCTACGCTTCGTTCGACTATCAGCTCATCGACTATCGCCCCGGCGACCTCGTGAAGCTCGACATCCTCATCAATAGCGAACCCGTGGACGCTCTCGCGTTCATCATCCACCGCGACAAATCGCAGACGAAGGGCCGCGCGCTCGTGGAAAAGATGAAGGAGATGATCCCGCAGCAGATGTTCGAGGTCGTCATCCAGGCGGCGATCGGCTCGAAGATCCTCGCCCGTTCGACGGTGAGGGCGCTGCGCAAGAACGTGATCGCGAAGTGCTACGGCGGCGACATCACGCGCAAGAAGAAACTCCTCGAGAAACAGAAGGAAGGCAAGCGGCGCATGAAGAAGGTCGGCCGGGTCGACCTTCCGCAGGAGGCCTTCCTCGCGGTTCTGAAGGTCGACTGATGACGCGCGCGGCGCGCTTCGTGGAGACGGCGGAGGCCGTTCTCGTGGCCGCGGCGCTCGCCCTCGCCTTCAAGGGCTTCGTCTTCCAGATCTACCACGTGCCCAGCGCCTCGATGGAAGACACGGTGCTCACGGGCGATTACGTCCTCGTGAACAAGTTCGCGTACGGCGCGCACGAGGGCCCCTGGAGACGGGTCCTCCCGTACCGCGACCTGACGCGCGGAGACATCGTCGTCTTCCGGTCTCCGCCCGATCCCGAGCGCGATTTCGTGAAGCGGGTCGTCGGCCTGCCGGGAGACCGGGTCGCGGTCGAGGCGAAGAGCCTCGTGGTCAACGGACTGGCCGTGACCGAGCCCTACGTCGTGCATCGCGACGCGAGGACGTTCGGGGCCGACGCGCCTCCGGCCCTCGAGCGGCGCGACCGTTTCGGACCGATCGAGCTCGAGGAGCGCCGGTTTTTCGCGCTGGGAGACAACCGCGACGAGTCGCAGGACTCGCGCTTCTGGGGCTCCGTGCCCCTGGCGCATCTCGAGGGCCGCGCCGTGGCGGTGCTCTGGTCCGTCCGCGAGGGTCCGCGATCTTTTTCGGGCCGTGGAGCGGCGTTACGCCGTTTGATCGATACCGCGCTAAACTTTTTGTCCCGGACTCGCTGGGAAAGAAGCTTTCACGCCATTCACTAGAGCGCGCGGGCACGGTCGCGCCGGAAGGAGAACACGATGCGACAAGCCGCCAGAGGGTCCCAGAGGGGAGAGGGGGCCTTCGGGCTCGTCGTCGGGCTGGCCATCCTGTTCGCCGTCGTCGTCGGGTGCGTGCGGATCGTTCCCCTGCATATCCATGGGAACGAAGTCCTGGATGCGATGAACGAGGCGGCCAACTTCGGCGGTCTGAAGCCCCTCGAGAAGCTTCAGATGGACGTCTACCTGCGCGCGCAGGGGGCGAAAGTGCCGCTCAAGATGGAGGAGATCCATGTGGAGCGCAACGGCACGTACATCGCCATCTCGGCCAAGTACGAGCAAACGGCGGACATCTTCGGCTACAAGTACGTCTACAAGTTCGACAAGCGGGTCGAGAAGCCCGTGTTCTAGTCCCTGCCGAACTTCCTTTAGTCTTCCTCCATGCCACCCAGAGCCGACGAGGACACGCCGCCGCCCGCCGAGATCCGCCTCGACGTGTGGCTGGACGTCTCGTGCCTCTTTCCGACGCGGTCGCAGGCGGCCGCGGCGTGCACGGGGGGCAAGGTGCACCTGAACGGTCGTGCCGCCGCGGCGCACAAGCCGCTGCGCGTTCACGACCGGCTCGAAATCACGTTCAAGCGTGATCGGCGGACGTTCGTCGTGAAGGGCCTCGCGGAGAGAAGCATTCCGAAAGCCCGGGCCCGGCTCCTCTACGAAGAAACGACGCCGCCTCTCTCCACCGAAGTTCTCGAAGCGCGACGGCTCGAACGCTTGCTCGCGCCGCGGCGGGACGAGAAGGGCGGCAAGCTGTCCAAGAAGGAGCGCCGCGACCGGGACAAGGCGCGCGGATGGTGAGGGCGAGAAGAGGCGAGCTCGGCCGGTTCTGGAAGGGCCGGGTCCCGGGCCTGCGTCTCTACGAGGCGATCATTCTCGCCGATTTCGCCGTCGTCCTCTGGCTCCTCCGCAAGCGGGCTCTCGTCGGGCTCGACGCCGCGCGCATCCTGCGCGAATGTTCTGGCTTCGCGATTTCGGTGTCGAGCTTCGTGCTCGGCGCCCTCGTCCTCCGAAGCCTCCTGGCGGGGCGGCACGCGCCGCGCCGCGCGTGGATTCGTCTCTACGCCGCTTTCCGTCCCCTCTCGCTTCTCGATCTCGCGCGCTTTCTTTTCTTCGTGAGCCTCACGTCGTTCGCCTACAGCTGGCTCAAGGTGACCCTGCCGCTGCTCCGGCCGGACGTTCTCTTCGACGACGTTCTCTATCGCGTCGAGACGGCCCTGCACGCCGGGGTGAATCCGGGACGATTCCTGCAGGGACTCTTCCCGTATACCGCGCTGTGGCAGGGGCTCGACAGATGGTACGCGACCTTCATCTACTCGATCCTGGGCGGCATGGCCTGGTTCGTGTCCGTGCTTTCGCCGCGCGAGCGGGCGCGGTTCGCGATGGGGTTCGCGCTTCTCTGGATTCTCGGGGCGTGGTGGTACTTCGCGATGCCGTCCCTCGGCCCGTGTTTCGTCCTCAAGGACGACTACCAAGACGTGAGGGCTGCGATGCCCACCCAGTCGGCCGTCATGGACGTTCTCTACGGCCACTACGGTCGCGTCCGGGCCTTCCACCGGCACCCGGAGGGCACCGACATCTATCCCTACCTCGGCATTGCGGCGATGCCGTCTCTTCACGTGGCGGCGCAGGCCTTTTTCGCCTTCTTCGCGCGGCGGCGATCGCGCGCCCTGTTCCTCCTCTATGCCGCCGCGACGGCGATCACGATGTTCGCGGCGGTGGTGAGCGGCTGGCACTACGCCATCGACGTCTATGCCGGGCTCCTTCTCGCGTGGGGATGCGTTCGTCTCGGCGAGCGCTTCGGTTGAGCGCGTAACATCGATTCGAAATGCGCGTCATTCTCTTCACCGGCAAGGGCGGGGTCGGCAAGACGACCGTGGCGGCCGCGACGGGACTCGATCTGGCGGCGCGCGGCCTCAAGACGCTCGTCATGTCCGTGGACGCGGCCCACTCGCTCGCGGACGCGTTCGACCGCGACGTCACCCTCACCGATCACGGGCACGGGGCACTCGTCGCCGTCGGGGAGAACCTCTGGATCCAGGAGGTCGACGTCACCGAGGAGATCGGCCGCCACTGGAAGGACATCTCGGGGTACATCACGACGCTGCTCGCGATCACGGGCGTGGAAGAGGTGCTCGCCGAGGAGCTGGCGATCTTCCCGGGGATGGAGGAAGTGTCGGCCCTTCTTTACGTCAACCAATACGCGCGCGAGAAGGCGTTCGACGTCCTCATCCTCGACTGCGCTCCCACGGGGGAGTCTCTCCGGTTCGTCTCGCTCCCGCCGACGCTCGATTGGTACATGAAAAAACTCTTCCGGCTCGAGCGGTCGATTCTCAAGGTCGCGCGCCCCGTCGCGAGGAAGATGACCGACCTCCCGCTCCCGCCCGACCGCTACTTCGACAACGTTCAGTCCCTCGCGCAAAAGCTCGAAGGGGTGGACGCGCTCCTCAAGGACCCGAAGACGACGACCGTGCGCCTCGTGACGAATGCCGAGAAGATCGTCATCAAGGAGACGCAGCGCGCCTTCATGTACTTCGGCCTCTACGGATTCACGGTGGACGCCGTCATCGTGAACCGCCTCCTTCCGGACGGGGTCCACGATCCGTTCTTCGACAAATGGCGGAAGACCCAAGCGCAGTTTCTCGAAGAGGCACGCGGCTACTTCGACCCCGTGCCGATCTTCACCCTGCCGCTCAGGGACGACCAGGTGCTTGGCTCCGCTGCGCTCGCCGCCCTGGGACGGGATCTCTGGGGCACGAAGAACCCCGCCGATTCCTTTCGCTCGGACCCGCCTTACCGCTACGCGAAGAAGAACGGGAAGTACGTCCTCACGCTCGACCTGCCGTTCGTCGACAAGCGCGAAGTCGACCTCGCGATGGCCTCGGGAGACCTCGTCGTACGGATCGGGAACGTGCGCCACCACATCCCGGTGCCGCGCATGCTCGTGGGGTTCTTGCCCGCCGGCGCGAAGGTGGAGGACGGACGGCTCACGGTACGCTTCACACGCCCGGAGGCACGCTGATGGCAAGGAGAACGAAAAAGAAGGACTCGCTCGAGAATGATTTCGGCCCCGGCGAAGTTCCGCGCGCGACTTCGGGACCCATTCCGGGGCTCGCCTGCGCGGGCGATGGCTGTCTCTTCAAGCCCGCGGCCGACCTCGTGGGAAAATTCTCCTTACGCCTCGCGCGGGGGCACGGGAGCACGCTCTCCCGCGCCGCGACCTCGGGCATCGAGTTCATGAAGGCTCTCCGCGATTTCCTCGACGAGGAAATCGCTCTCGCCGAACGCGCCGCGGGGGCGGGCGGAAAGCCTCCCCGGTACGAGAAGATCAAGGTGGAGTGAGGTCGGCGCCCACCGGCTGGAGCGCCGACGCGATCTCGGACACGATGGCGCGCGCGGCGGCCGCGGGGTCGGGTGCGCCCGTGATCGGGCGGCCCACGACGAGCAGATCCGCACCCGCGCGGATCGCGTCGCCCGGCGTCGCCACGCGTTTCTGATCGCCTTTGGACGCGCCCGCGGGGCGCACGCCGGGGACGACGAGGAAAAAGTCCTTCCCGCAGGCCCGGCGGATCACGGTGAGCTCGTCCGGCGAGCACACGACGCCGTCGAGGCCCGCGCCCTGCGCGAGCACCGCGAGGCGGAGCGCGGCCTCGCGTGGAGATCCGGTGAGCCCGACCGCGTGAACCGCGGCGGCGTCGAGGGACGTCAGAACCGTCACCGCGATGAGCTTCGGCGCGGGAAGGCCCGCCTTCGCGGCGGCGGCCCGGCCCCCTTCGCCGAACGCCTTCATCATCTCGGCCCCGCCCGCGGCATGGCAATTCACGATCGCGGCGCCGGTGCGGACCGCCGCGGCGGCCGCGCGGCCCACGGTATTCGGGATGTCGTGGAGCTTCAGGTCGAGGAAAACGCCGGCCCCGGCGCGAGCGATCTCTCGCACCAGGGAAGGTCCCTCGGCCACGAACGCTTCGAGCCCCAGCTTCAGGAGACCGGCTTCAGGCGCGACACGGCGCACCATCGCGAGGAGTTGGGCGCGATCGGGCAGGTCCAGCGCGACCGCGAGCCGTCCGCGCGCCGTCTCGTCGGTCCGGCTCATGAGAAGAAATGTTCGGGCCGGGGCCGCGTCTTCAGGGTCCCGACGAGATCGGAGACGCGTGCGACGCCGTGATCCGAGCACCACTTGGACAGCTCCCCCACGAGGCGGCCCGCGAGGGAAGGATCGCGAAAGTTCGCGGTTCCGATCTGGACGGCGTTCGCCCCGGCGATGAGGTACTCGACGACGTGCTCGACGGTCTCGATCCCCCCCATCCCGAAGATCGGGACCTTCGGCAACGCCGTCCTCACCTCCCACACCATGCGCAGGGCGACGGGGCGAATCGCGGGTCCCGAAAGGCCGCCGGTCGTGAAACCGATCTTCGGCTCTCGGCGCTCGAGGTCGATCGCGAGGCCGACGAGCGTGTTGATCAGAGAGAGCGCGTCCGCTCCGGCGTCCACGGCGGCGCGCGCGGACGCCACGATGTCCGTCACGTTCGGCGAGAGCTTGACGATGAGCGGATGACCCGTCGCCGCGCGGATCCTCTTCACGAGGCCGGCGAGCGCGTCGGGGTTGTTCCCGAAGATCATGCCGCCCTTGACCACGTTCGGGCAGGAGACGTTCATCTCGATGGCGGCGATGCGGCGATCGGCGCCGATGCGCTCGACGACCGCCACGTAATCGTCCTCGGTGTCTCCCCATACGTTCGCGATCACGGTCGCGCCGAGGCGCGCGAGCTCGGGGAGCTTGTCGGCGAGAAACGCGTCGATACCGACGTTCTGGAGGCCGATCGCGTTCAGCATTCCCGCGTCCGTCTCGCAGATGCGGGGCGGCGGATTGCCATGGCACGGGCGGCGCGAGAGCCCCTTGATCGAGATCGCGCCGAGCGCCGCGAGGTCGAGGTATTCGGCGAACTCGAGGCCGTAACCGAACGTGCCCGAGGCCGTTCCGATCGGGTTTTTGAGGCGCAGGCGGCCGAAAGCCGTGGAAAGGTCGACCGTCATGACGTCACAGGCGGGTCCAGTCGATAAGGGTGGGCGCGACGCACGGCCCCTCCTTGCAGATCGTCGCGAAGCGCCCGTCGGCCATCGGAACCACGCAGCCGAGACAGACACCGAAGCCGCAGGCCATCACGGCCTCCATTGCGAAAGAGCCTTCGAGCTCCGCGTCCGCGAGGAGCCGGGCGAGCGCGCGAAACATCGGCACGGGGCCGCAAGCATAAACGCGGCGGTAGCGCGCGCCGTCGGCGAGCGCATGCGTGAAAAGGTCCGTGACGAGGCCCCGCCGCCCGAGCGAGCCGTCGTCCGTCGCGTAGCGGCACCGGTGGGAGCCGAGAAACCGCTCGAACCCGGGCCTTTTCAGAATGTCGTGCTCGTTGCGTCCGCCGTAGAAAAGGTCGGCCGCGATCCCGCGCGTGGCGAGCGTCCGGGCGAGGAGCACGAGGGGCGCGAGGCCGATCCCTCCGGCGATCAGGGCGACGCGGTCTGTCGGGAGGAGGTCGTCGATCGGAAACGGCACGCCGAGCGGGCCGAGGACCTTGAGCGGCGTCCCTTCGGCGAAGCGTGCGAGCGCGGCCGTCCCGACGCCGACGACCTTGACGACGAACTCCAGCGCGGGCACGCCCGCCACCTTGGTGACGTCAGCGATGGAGAACGCGCGGCGGAGATACGGGCGCAGCCCCTCGCCGGCCTGAATCATCGCGAAGTGTCCCGGTTTCGTCGCCGGGCCGATCGAACCCGCCGACAGAAACAGCGAGTAGTGTTGCTCGTCATAGTGGGTCGTCCTGAGGACGCGGAGGGATTCGTTGACGGCCATCGGGAAGAGGGCGAGACTCGCCGGGCGCAGATTATGAGCGAGGGCCGACTGGCGTACCACCTTCCTCTCGGGGGCGCGCTGTTCGGCCTCGCGGCGGGCGACCTGCTGCTGGGTCTGAACCCGGAGCTCCTGCGATTCCTTCCGGCCGCGCGCCTCCTCTCGGTTGCGGCCGCTTCGGGGGCGTTCCTCGCCTCACCGCTCGCCCTCCTGCCGCGCGCGCGCCGGCCTTCGCGCGCCGGCGCGGCCTGGGGCGCCGCGCTGCTCACGGTGATCGGCGTGTTCGTCGAGTTCCAGCGGCAGGCGCTCCACGACTTCGTGCCCGCAGGGGCCCGACGGATCCTGGTCGCGACGGCGTTGGCGGCGTTTCTCTCGGCGGCCGTTCTCGCGGCTCGCGCCCTGCGCGGCGGGCTCAACGCCGGGACACTCTCGATCCCGATCGCCCTCTTCCTGCTCGCGCCCGCCGTGGGCCGGCGCGCGCCGGAGCGCCCGTCGCCCGGGGCCACGACCGCGCCGCGCCGTGCTCCGCGGCGGAACCTCCTCGTCGTCGGGTTCGAGGGGGCTTCGTGGGACCTTCTCACCGCCTACGCCTCGGAGGGGGCGATGCCGGTCGTCGCGCGGCTCCTGCGCGAAGGGGCGGCCGGTCCGCTCGTCCCGCTTTCTCCCTACGACAGAGCTGCGCTCTGGACCACGGCCGCGACGGGAAAACGGCCGCTGAAGCACGGCGTCGTGTCGTCGCGTCGTTGGGAAACGCCCTTTGGAACGCTTCGTCTCTTCCCCGTCCTGCCCGGTTCGGCCGTGCCGGGAGGCGCGCATCCGGCGGCGGATGCGGCGGCAGCGCGCCGCAGCCTGACGTTCTGGGAGATCCTCGCCTCTCGGGGCCACGAGGCGGCCGTCCTCGACTGGCCCGCGTCGTCGCCGGCGCGGGAGGGACTCGTTCTCTGGGCGAGCGACGCCTTCTTCGACGGAGACACGGCTGAGAACGCCGCGCTCCCCGCCGAGGCCGCCGCGCGGGCGCGTCTCTTTCGTGTCTCGCCTGACGGCCTCGACCGGCCCCTCGCGCGCGCGCTCGTTCCGGACGGACTTGCCGCGGGTGAGGCCCGGCTCTCTCCCATCCGGGGAGCCGCGCGCGATCTCACGGTCACCGGGGCGGCCCTCGCAGCGCTGCCGGGCGGCCCGCGAAACGTCTCGGCCATCGTTCTCTCGGGCCTCGCGGAGGTGAGCGGCCTCTTCGGAGCCGCGGGCGATGCGCGTTACTGGGGGCTCTCCGTCCCGGAAGCGGAGGCGCGGGCCGCCGCGCTCCGGGCCTACTACAGGTTTCTCGACGACCTGCTCGGGGAGATTCTGGAACGCGAAGGCCGGAACCGCACGATCTGCCTCTTCGCTCCCGTCGGGTGGGGACCCCCGGCGACGCTCGAAGCCGTCTCGCGGTTTCTCCGCGGAAAGACGCCGGCGGCGAGCCCCGATGCCGCGCGGGATGGATTCGTGCTCTTCTCGGGCGCCGGGGTGCGGTCGGGCGTGCGTCTCACCTCCGCGAACGTCCTCGATCTTGCGCCGACGCTGCTCGTCCTCGCGGGGGAGCCCGTCGCTCGCGACATGGACGGGCGCGTCCTCGCCGAAGCATTCGACGAGCGGTTCACGGAGTCGGCGAGCGTGCCGATCGTGTCGACGTTCGAGGCGGCGGGACCGCAATGAGCGCCCGCAAAAGATCGGTTCTCGTCACCGTGCTTGTCGCGAGCGCCATCACGGGCGTCTGGCTCCGAACGACTCACTTCGAGACGTGGCCGCCGGGCCCGTGGGTCGATGAGGCTTACGCGCTGCGCGCCGCGCGCCTGCTGCCGGTGGATGCGCCCCTCTTCGGCGCGACGGCGCTCACGCCGCCCGATGAGGGCTTCGTCAACGCGTGGACTCCAAATCTCTACCTCGTCTTCGCGAGCGCCGTGGACCGGTTGGCGGGCGGCGGCATTGCGTCGTTCCGCGCGCTCTCCGTCATACCGGCGCTCGTTCTTCTGGCGAGCCTGTTTGCCCTCGCCTTCGAGGTGGCGCGGGGGCGTCCGTTCGCGCTCGGGTCGGCGGTGGCTCTCGGTGCGTCGTCGATGTGGCTTCTGACCACCGGCCGCTGGGGTTGGAACGCCGTCGCAACGTCCGCGCTCATCGTCCTCGCGACGTTCGCCGCTCTCGTCGCCGCTCGCAAGGCGTCCCGCGCGTGGGCAGCGGCCGCGGGAGCGATCGCGGGACTCGGCGTGTACGGCTACGCGGCGGGGCGCGTTCTCTTCGTGGTTCCCGCGCTCGTGCTCCTCGCGGGAACGCTGGGCCTGGACACGGGCAGGCAGCGCCGCGCGCTCCTGGCTGGAATCGCGTTCGCCGCGGCCGTAACGGTCGCGTTGCCGCTTCTCGTTGATTTTGTGCGGCACCCCGACCGCGCTCTCGCACGCGAGCGCGAGATCTCGGTGTTCAGGGGCGGCGTCCGCCTCGCGTGCATTGCACTCGCCCAGAACGTCGCGGACTATGCCGTCCTGTTCTTCCTGCACGGCGACACGAACGAACGTCACGGCGACCCTGCACGGCCTATCCTGCCCGTCGCCGTGTCCGGCCTCGCGCTCGTTGGAGCGGCTTTTGGACTTCGGCGCGGCGGCGTCAAACGCGCGGTCGCGCTCCCGGCCGCGCTCGCTCTCCTGGGAGGTCTTCTCTCGTGGGAGGCGACAGGTGCAAACGCGTACCGGGTCTCGCCGGCGGCACCTTTTCTCGTTGTTCTCGCGGGCCTCGGCGCGGATCGCCTCCGGGCGGGACTGCCGGAATCGTCACGGTGCTGGGGCGCGTTCACGCTCGCGGGCCTCGTCGCGATCTCCGCAGCGCTGGATATAGCGGGTTTCGTGCGCTGGACCGAGTCTCCGCGCACGTGGGGCGCGTTTGGCGGACCGGAGCGGGAGCTCGCGGACACACTTTCCGCGGCGCGGGCGAAGGGCCCGCGCCGCATCGTCCTGAATCTCAGGACCGCCTCACGGAACGCGTATGTCGTCGAGGAGCTTCTCGCGCCGCCCGGCCACCGAAGCGCACCCGTCGTCCTTTTTGCTGATCTGTCCCGCGAACGCATGAATCTTCGCGAGAGCATCCTATACGCGGACGGCGGCGAGCTCGCCACGCTTCCGGCTCTTGGAGGGCATCGGGGCGAGATCCTCGCGCGAAGGCGCGACCCGTGGGGCCGGCCGACCTTCGTGGTTTACCGGCTTGGACCGGACGAGCGGTAAGCGTCAGGGTTTTTCGAGCGCGTCGAGGAGAGCTGCGTGGAACGCCGCGGGCGTCTCCAGCGGTCCGTCGTGCCCGGCCCCCTCGAGGACGACGAGGCGCGCCGCGCACATCTTCGAGGCGGCTTCGCGCGCGGCGGCGAGAGGGAAGAGGGTCTCTCGTTCGCCCCAGATGAGCGTCGTGCTCAGCGGCAGGTCGGGGAGGCGCGCCGAGAGACCGTCGGCTTCGGTGAGTCGCGCGATCGTGGCGGCCGCGGTGCCGCTCCCGTAGTTCCGGCCGAAGGCGTCGAGGATGAAGCCGAGGGAAGGCGCGGGTTTTCGGAAGAAGAGAAGGTCGAAGATCCGGCGGGCGCCCGCGCGGTCCCGCGGAAGAACGCGCGCGCGTTCGGCTTCCGCGTCTCCTGGAAGCGCGAGGCCCGCCGCGTCCACGAGGACGAGGCGGCCGACCTTCCAGGGAAACTCCAGCGCGTACCAGCCGGCCGTCCAGCCGCCGAGGGAGTGGCCGACGAAGTCGAACTTCTCGAGCGCGAGAGCGCGCGCCAGCGCGTCCATCGCGGCCACGCGGCCCCGAAGGCCGAAGCCGGCGGGATCGCGCGGCGGCTCGCTGTGGCCGGAGCCCGGCGCGTCGGGAAGGATCACGGTGCGGCCGTGCCGGGCGAGGAAGCGCGCGGCGCCACTCCAGTAGGTCGCGTCGGCTCCGAGGCCGTGGAGGAGGACGACGGGCCGCTCCGCCGAGAGCGGTCCGAGGACGAACGCCGAAAGGGAGGTTCCGTCGTCCGCGGCAAAGACCTCCCGCCGCGCGCCCGAAAGGAAAAGGCGTTTCTCCTGAACCGCCCGGTAGACGGGGAGTGGATCGACGGCGAGCGCGCCGAGGAAAAAGGAGACGAAGAAGGTGAGCGCGGAGAGAACCCAGGGCAGGAGCGGAACCCGCCTGCTCATCGGCCCGGTGCTAATACGCGACGAGCGACCGCAGAGCCGCGAGGATGTCCTCGCTTTGCGGAAGCGTGGCGTTCTCCAGCTGCGGAGCGTAACCGCAGAATGCGTCCTTCGCGGCGACGCGCCTCACGGGCGCGTCGAGCCACGGGAAGAGCTCGTCCGCGGCGCGCGCGGCGATCTCGGCCCCGAAGCCGTGCGTCTGCCAGTCCTCGTGCACGACGAGGAGGCGGTTCGTCCGCTTCACGCTTTCGGCGATCGCCTCGAAGTCGTACGGCGCGAGCGAGCGCAGGTCGATGATCTCGGCGTCCCGGCCGTCTTCCTCCGCCAGGCGGGCGGCCGCGACCGCGCTCCGGAACACCGTGGCTCCATAGGTCACGATCGTGGCGTCGGTCCCGGGCCGCACGGTTTTCGCCTTGCCGAAGGGAACCATGAAATCCGGACCCGGGTAGCGGCCCTTGTTGTGCGTCTGCCGGTACAGGTGCTTGTGCTCGAGGAAGAGCACGGGGTCGTCGCAGCGGATCGCCGTGCGAAGGAGGCCGTTCGCGTCGAGAGCGTTGGACGGCATGACGACGCGAAGCCCCGGGATGTGCGTGAAGGTCACCTCGCCCGACTGCGAGTGGTAGGGCCCGCCCCCGGTGAGATAGCCGCCGATCGCGACCCGGATGACGACCGGCGCGCGAAAGGACCCGCCCGAGCGCCAGCGCGTCGTCGCGAGCTCGTCGCGAATCTGCAGCATGGCGGGCCAGATGTAGTCGAAGAACTGGATCTCGACGACGGGCTTCAGTCCGCGCGCGGCCCATCCGATGGCACGCCCGACGATGCCCGCCTCGGCGAGGGGCGAATTGAAGACGCGCGCGGGCCCGAACTCCTTCTGGAGGCCGGCCGTCACCTTGAAGACGCCGCCCTTTCCCTTGCACTCGCCGAGCGCGTCGGCGCGGCTCGCGTCGGCGACGTCCTCGCCCCACATCGCGATGCGCGCGTCGCGCGCCATTTCGTCGCGGAGCGCGGCGTTGATGAGATCGACCATCGTCGTGGGCTCGCCCGTGAACGCCGGCTGGTCTTCCGTGTCGAAGGCGGCCGACGTCGGATCGACGTCAAGAGACACGATGTGCTCGGTGACGGTGTCGGGGCCGGGCTGCGGGCAAGCGAGGGCCTCGTCCGCCGCGCCGTTCACCACGACGTCCACCTCCTCGCCGATCGCCGCAAGCTCCTCGGCGGTCGCGAGGTTCTCCTTCGCGAGAAAGGCCGCGAACAGTTCGAGCGGGTCGCGGGCGAGGTCCTTCTTCCGTTCCGCCTCGGACCGGTAGAGCTTCTCGTCGTCCGAGAGGGAGTGCGAATACGAGCGGACGACGTGCGCGTGGACGAGGGACGGCCCCTTCCTTTCGCGCGCGTAGGCGAACGCGTAGCGCAGCGCGTCGTACGAGGCGAGGAAGTCGCAGCCGTCCGTCTCGGCGACGAAAAGGCCGGGATACGAGCGCACGAGCTTCGAGATCGAGCCGCCCGGGGTGTTCACTTCGACGGGAACGGAGATCGCGTAGCCGTTGTCTTCGACGACGAAGACGACGGGGAGCTTCGAGAGGCACGCTGCGTTCAGGGCCTCCCAGAATTCGCCTTCGGAGGTGGAGCCCTCGCCGATCGTCACGACGACGATCTCGTCCGCCGCCGCGCCTTGGACGGCGCCGAGGAGGCCGGACGCGCCGGACGCTTGCTCGCGCTGGAGATACCGGCCGGCTTCGGCCGCGCCGACGGCCGGCAGGCATTCGGTGGCCGTCGCCGAGGAGGTCGTGAAGATGCGGAGAGGAGCGGAGCCCCAATGCGAGGGCATCTGTCGCCCGGCGGACGCCGGGTCGTCGGCGGCCCCGACCGCCTGCAGGAACATGTCCCGCGGGCTCACGCCGAGGCCGAGGCAAAGCGCTCGGTCGCGGTAGTACGGGAAGAGCCAGTCCGAGCCCTTCCGCATCTGGAACGCGATCGCCGTCTGGACGGCCTCGTGCCCGGCTCCGCTGATCTGGAAGAAGATGCGGCTCTGGCGTTTGAGCTGGATCTCCTTGTCGTCGATCCGGCGGGACGTGAGCATGTTCCGGTACGCCCGGAGCAGGTCCTCGCGCGATAGGCCTTCGTACTGGTCCGCTTGCGGCGGCGCGATTTCCGTCGCCATCGCGCGGAGATTACCGGAAAACGGCGTGCCAGTCCGAATGCGGCACGCGATTCTCGACGATCCACCCGCGAAGGAGCTCGCGGTAGGTGCGCGCCGTGATGCCCTCCTTCGTGAAGAAGGGCTCGAGGGAGGTGTTCAGGGCGGGGAGGCGGTAGAAGGGAACGGCCGGAAAGTAATGGTGCTCGAGGTGGAGGTTCGACCAGAGGTAGATGAACTCCCAGAGCGGCGAGCGGGCCATCCGCGTGCCCCACTTCGCGGGCTCTAGAGGCACGATGTCGTAGTGCTGTCCGAGGCGGTTGAGAGCGAACGCGGGAGGAAAGACGAGAAAGACGGGAACGGCATACAGCCACAGGAGGCGCGAGGCGCCACCGAAAAAGCCGATCGCCGCGGCCGCGAGGAGGTGCAGAGAGATCGCCGCGAGGCGCTCGCCGCGGATACTTCGCTGGAGCGTTTCCGGATACGTCGCGGTCTCCTTGCGGGCCGCGTGGAAATAGATCGGGAAGAGAGCGGGCGTCGCGTAGAGAAGCTTGAGCCAGCGCGCGTTCTTCTTCGGCGAGAGGTGCGCACGCTTCGGGTCGTCCGTGGAAGAGCCGAGCTCGGCATGGTGATCGAGGTGCCAGCGCGTGAACTGCGCCGGCGAGATGCCCGAGGACAGCGCGTAGAGGAAGCCGAGGACGCGGTAGGCGCGCGGCCGGTCGCCGTCGAAGACGGCCTTGTGGACGACCTCGTGAAGGAGAACGGTGCCGTCGAATACGACGAACCCGAGGACGAGCGCGCACGGGACCCGGACCCACAGGCTCTCGAAATGCCAGCCGAGCGCGAGCGCGCCCGCGAAGAGGGCGAGCTGGCGGGCGGCGACCGCGAAATGGCGGGAGGGGCTCTTGCGATGGAGCTCCTTCAGGACCTCATGCGGCACGGCGGCCGTGAGCCGTTGCCTGAGGTCTCCGATCGCGCCGTGATAGTAGCCCGACTTCATCGCTCCAAGGTTACGTCAACGTCCGGCGCGGGCGACGTATTCCCCGGGGCGTCAGCGGACCCCCCGACTTCTTCCGCCACGAGATAGAGCGGACGGCCCTTCACCTCGTCGTAGATCCGGCCGAGGTATTCGCCGAGGACGCCGATCATGAGCAGCTGCACGCCGCCGAGGAGCAGGATCCATCCCATGAGCGTCGTCCATCCGGGCACGTTGATCTTCAGGATCCACAGCGCGAGGACGACGAGGATGTAGAGGAACGCGAAGAACGACACGACGAAGCCGAGCCACGTCGCGAGCTGAAGAGGCACGTGGCTGAAGGACGTGAGGCCGTCGAGCGCGAACCGCAGCATCTTGCTGAGGGGGAATTTCGTCTCCCCCCGGGTTCGAGGCGGCCGCACGTACAGGACGCCCGTCTGGCGGAAGCCCACCCATGCCGTCATGCCGCGGATGAAGCGGTGCCGCTCGCGCAGGCGCCGGAACGCCGCCACGGCCCTAGGGCCCATGAGGCGGAAGTCGCCGACGTCGACGGGGATGTCCACGTTCGTCCAGCGTTTGAGAAGCCGGTAGAAGACGTGCGCGGTCCAGAGCTTGAAAGCGCTCTCGCCCTCGCGCTTGCTGCGCTGCGCGTAGACGACCTCGTACCCCTCGTCGACCTTCTTCAGCATCTCGCCGAGAAGCTCGGGCGGGTCCTGCAGGTCCGCGTCCATCACCGCCACGATCCGGCCGCGCGCGGCGTCGACCCCCGCGGTGAGCGCCATCTGGTGGCCGAAATTGCGGGAGAACCGGAGCGCCCGGACGCGCGGATCCTGGCGCGCGAAGGCGACCATTTTCTCGAACGACGCGTCGCTCGAGCCGTCGTCCACGTACACGATCTCCCACGTGCGAGAGGTGGCGGTCAGGACGCGTTGGAGCCGCTCGTTCAGCTCGTCGAGGTTTTCGACCTCGTTGAAGACGGGCAGCGCGACCGAGATGTCGGGGCGGGTCACGACGTGCCCTTCACTTCCGCGGGGGCGTCCGTGGCGAGCGCGGGCGCGGGTGCGGGCGGCTGCTGCGGCGCCGTCGCCGACCCGGTCCGCCGGAAGACCGTCACAAAGACGGAGCCGATCGGATTGTTGCCGTCGGCGCGGTCCCAGGTCTCTCGCGTGAAGAGATAGAGGAGAAGCTGCTTGACGTTCGGCCGGAGCGGCGAGAGCGACAGGTCGGGAATCCACCAGGCGCGGAACGGCACGCGATCGCGTTTGTAGGACGGCCCGAGGATCTCGGCCTGTTTGTCGGCGTCGCCTTCGTCGCACAGGACGATCGGCGGACGCAGGCCGCCCGTCGGAGCCTGCCAGTTCACGGGCGCTTTGCGAACGTACCAGCTCATCGGCCAGCCCGCCTCTCCCGAAACGATGGCGGCGGGCACCTCACCGACCTTGCCGTAGGCGAGGATCTCGTCCACGAGACCCAGCATCTCCGGACAGGTCTGAACTTGAATTGCCGATTCCGCCTTGCGGGAGTTGGGTGTGAGGACGGGATAGACGAAAGAGAGCGTCACCGCGGTCAGCAGCGACGCGGCCGCCACCACCGCGCCTCCGAGCTTCGCGCGCGAACCCTTCTCGGCGAGGAGCGCCCACGCAACGCCGGCGAGCGGCAGGAAGGGGAGCACCTGGTGGACGATGAGCCAGCCCGCCTTCTCGCCAAGGTACGCGTACATCGCGACCGACGAGAGCGCCCAGCCCGCGACGAAGCGCTCGGCGAACGTGAACCTCGACCAGCGCGTCACGATGAGCGCGAGCGCCGGCAGAAGGATCGCGAACTCGTACTGCAGGAGGCGCGGCAGGTAGAACGTCTTCGGGCCGCCGACACGCTCGAGTTTGTGCTGGCCCCACCAGTAGGAGATCGCGTCGAAGACAGGATTTCCCGACTCGGGATGGACGAGAAAGAAGGTGTAGAGGACTTCGGAGACGCAGAAAAAGAGGAGGAGGGCCCCGACGAGGGGGATCGTGTGCGCTTCGAGCCAGTCGATGAGGCGGCGCAGCCGGTTCCACACGTCGAGCCCACGCCCGGGTTCGGCCCACGCGGCCGCGACCGACGGCACCATGAGCGCGAGCAGAACGTAAAAGTTCTCCTTCGCGGCGAAGGCGACCGAAGCCGACAGGGAGGCGAAACAGAGGTCGCGAAGACGCCCGCGCGCGAGGTACTGGTCGAACCACAGGAAAAGGCCGGCCGTGCCGACGAGACTCCAGACGTCGTCGCGGCAGAAGCGCGTGTAATAAAGAAGGTTCGGCGAGAACGCCGCGAGGGCGCCCGCAGCGAGGGCCGCTCCACGGCCGAACCTTCGCCTAAGAAGGAGCGCCATCATGGAGAGCGCGATGCCACCGAGCGCGGGCGCGAGGCGCGCCGTGAAGTCCGAGTCGCCGTGCCCCCCGGACACGAGGCCCGCGACCTTGAAGACGAGCGCTATCGCGTAGTACTGGACCGGCCCATGGTAGACGGGGTTGTACTTGTACGTGCCGTCCTGGAGCAGGTGCAGCGCGGCCCACGCGTGAATGGACTCGTCGTGGTGGAGCGCGTGCGACCCGAGCTGGAGGAGATGGAGAAGCGTCGAGAGAGCAAGGAGCGCGATCCAGGCCTTCTTCTCCAGGTCCGAGAACGGCGGTTCGGCGGCGGAGCGGGGGCCGGCGTCGTTCATTTCAGGATCTCGAAGACCGCGGCGTCGCCGCCCGAGAACGCGGGGCGGAAGTTTGCGCGCAGGGGGAAGGCGCTCGGGCCGAAGTCGCGCTTCTCGAGGGTGCCGACGAAGACGTAGCGCACCTTGTAACGATGCAGAAGGTTGAAGACGGCCTCCGAGTCCTCGGACGAGTAGATCGCCCGGAGAGCGTCCTTGCGGGCCGTCGTCTCGGCGATGGAACGGCCGCCGCGCCACAGCCCTTCGTGATTCTCCCAACCGAGGACGGTCGGAATTCCGGTGGCGGCCCCGATGCGCCCGTAAGCCGTGTAGGCGTTGCCGGTTGCTTCCGCGAGGACCGCACCCTCCACGGCATGGGACCGCAGCCAGAAAACCGCGTCGCGATCGCCGGGCGCCTCGCGCGCCATCCAGCGCAGGCCGTCGAGCCCGTCGAGGGGGCCGGTCCATTTCGCGCGGAAGACGATCGCGGAGAGCGGGTGGGCGAGGGCGCCGACGAGGGCGGAGATGACGGCGATGCGGACGAAGACGCGCGCGTGGCGCGTGGCGAGCGCGAGCGGCAGGAGGAGCGCTCCGCCGAGCGCGAGGAGCGGCCAGGCTCCCATGAAACACTTGAAGACGGTGTTCATACGGCGCATCCCCTCGCCATAGGAGTCGGACACGAGGACGACGTCCGGCACGGCCGCGAGGACCGCTCCCGATGCCGCGAGGAGAAGCCCGGCCCGGATCGCCCCGACGGGCGGCGCGGGATCTCCCGGCGGCGCCTCGCGGAGCAGCAGCCAGAGCACGCCGGCGGCGAACGCCGCCGCGAGCGAGAAGACCGGCTTTTTCGTGAGGACGACGAGCGCGAGCGCGAGCGCGGGAAACGCGCACGCCGCGACGAGCGCCCGGTCGGCGCGCGTCTGACTGCGGACGAGGGCGATCCCGAACGCGAGGGCCGGAATCACGGCGAGGACGCCGAAGTGAAGGAAGGCGTCGGCGGATCCCGTCCCTTCCTTCCACCAGGAGAGGCCGTTGAACGCGGGTCGCGGCGAGAGCGCGAAGGGCAGGAGAAAGAAGGCCGCGGGAAGAAGCGTCGCGAGACTGCGGATGAAGGCGGGCCTGAAGTCCCGCTCGGCGAGGTTGCCGGCGCCCAGGACGAGGAGGGACGCGGGGAGATCCCAAGGGTTCGCCGAGACGACGGCCGCGAGGAGCACGCCGTCGAGCACGGTCCCGCCCACGCGCCCGATCCGGCCCGCGAGGCCGAGGAGCGTTACGAGGAACGGGAAGATGACCGCGTGCGGATGAAGATCTCCGAGGCGGAACGTGAAAAGCGGCCACTCGGTGATCGTGTGGGGGTTGTCGACGCGCCGCGAGGACATCCACCAGTCGAGATCGGTGAGCGGCTTATCCGAGAGAAACTGCCGGGCGCCGTCGAACGTCCCGCCGAGGACGAGAAGGAGGCCGCCGAAAACCGCGATCGTGCTCCCGCCGCGGCGCGCGCGGATCGCGCCGAAACCCGCGAGCGCCGCGAGGGCCGGCAGGAGGGCGGCGATCAGGTTGTAGGCGTACTCCGAGGGGACGCGGGCCGCGCGGGCGGGCAGGGCGAACAGATAGGTCCCGAAGTGGTAGTAGGGGAACCGCTCGCCGGAAAGCCACGGATCCGGGAACGGGAGGCGCGCGGTCGTCATGAGGCCCGACAGGACGGCGAAGTCCATGGGCTTCTCCGTCTGGCGAATATCGCCGAAGGTCCAGCGGATCCACAGAAAGAAGAGGAAGACGCCGAAGAAGACGACGAGGGGAAGGAAGCGCGCGCGCGAGCGGGGGAGAACTCCCGGAAGGTCGGCGCCGCCCCAGAGGAGTCCGGCGGACAGGGAGATGAACGCGAGCGGCAGCGCGAGCCGGCCGATCGGGACATAGAAGATCGACGACAGCAGCCAGCCCGGCAGGGCGGCCAGCACGAGGCCCACGGGCAGGGCGAAGGCGAGAACCGAATCCGCGCGGGCGCCGGGGTCCGCTTCGTCGCCCTGGAGAAGACGGGCGAGCACAGCCGCGCCCGACGCGGCCGCCAGGAGAAGAACGAAGGCGAAAAGAAGCGCCGTCGAGACCGTCACGGGACGGATTCAAAGTATCACAACGGCCCGCCGGCCCGGCTTACACTCTCCGGGATGAAGAGCGCGTCGTCCCGTGTCGCCGTGATCGGCGGCGGTCTTGCCGGCCTCGTCGCGGCCGACCGCCTGCTCGGGGAAGGTCTGTCCGTCACGATTTTCGAGAAGTTTCCCGAGGTCGGCGGCCTCGTGGGCGTCGTGAACGTGGGCGGGACGCCGCTCGAGAGGTATTACCACCACCTCTACACGAGCGACGTCGACTACGTCTCGTTCTTGAAGGAGTTCGGCCTCGAAAAGGATCTCGTCTGGCTGAAGTCACGGATGGGATTCCTGTCCGGCGGCAGGCTCTACGATTTCGGCACGCCGGCTTCGCTGCTCGGGTTCACCCCGCTCGGGATCAGGGGACGGCTGGAGTTCGTGCTCTCGACGCTGAAGCTGCGGCACGACGCCGATTGGAGGAGTCTGGAGGCCGAAACCGCGATGGGCTGGATGCGCCGGAACGGTTACGGCCGCGCGCTCGACGCCGTGTGGGGGCCACTCCTGAAGCAGAAGTACGGTCGCCGCGCGGAAGACGTGGGCCTCGTGTGGCTGTGGGGAAAGATCGGGCTCCGGACACGCTCGCGGGACAAGACGGGCCTCGGCGAGCGCCTCGGCTACCTGAAGGGTTCCTTCGGGCGCGGCATCGCGGCGGTCCTCGCGCGCGTGAAGGACCGCGGCGGCGTCGTGCGGACGTCTCGCCCCGTAAGGATCGTGAAGCGCTCAGGCGGCGGCTTCGACATGACCTTCGCGGGAGGCGCGGAGTCGTTCGATCTCGTTCTCTCGACGGTCGCGATCCCCGAGCTCCTGAGGCTCGCGCCGGACCTTCCGGAGGAAACGCGGAAGGCCTGGGGCGCGATTTCGTACTGCCATGCGCTGTGCCCGATCCTCGAGCTCGACCGGTCGCTCTCGCCCTACTACTGGCTGAACGTGGGCGACGAGTCCATGCCGTTCGGGGGCGTCATCGAGCACACGAACTTCATCCCGAAAGAGGAGTACGGCGGGCGCCACGTCGTCTACATTTCGAACTACGTGCTGCCCGACGACCCGAAATGGAGGAAGCGGGACGAGGACCTGTGGGCCGAATATCTCCCGGCACTGAAGGTCATCAACCCCGCGTTCGACGCGAGCTGGATTCTTGCGAAACAGATCGGACGCGCGGAATACGCGCAGCCCATCGTCGTGCCGCACTACTCGAAGCTTCTCCCGCCGCTTCAGACGCCCGTCGAGGGACTCTGGTCCGCGTGCATGGCCCAGACGTACCCGGAAGACCGCGGCCAGAACTACGCGATCCGCATAGGGCGCGAGGCGGCGGACGCGATCCTCGCGACGCTGCGATAAGCCTCAGGGTTCTTCGACGAGCGGAAGCTGCGGGTCGAGGGGGATCGCTTGTTGGAACTCCTCGGGCGTGAGAAGGCCATGCACGCCGACGCCGAGGAGGCGCACGGGGCGCGTCGCCGCGTCGGTCCGCTCGAGAAGCGCGACGGCGCGCGCGGCCAGCTCGTCCGCGTCGCGCGTCGGCCGCCGCGTGTCGCTTCGCGTGACGGTCGTGAAGTCCCCGTAACGCACCTTCAGGACCAGCGTGCGCGCGAAGAGGTCGCGCTTCGCGAGCCACGAGGCGTCCCGGCGCGCCATGACCTCGACCTCGGCGCGCATCTCGGCGATGGCCGTCAGGTCCCGGGCGTAGGTGTCCTCGGTGCTGCACGACCTCGCGCGCTGATTGGGGACGACCTGGCGGGGATCCTCGCCGTGGGCGAGCCGCAGAAGGGAGTCGGCCCAGCTCCCGACGACGCGCCGGAGCGCATCGGCGGGGACGCGCCGCACGTCCACGAGCCGCACGCATCCGATCGCGAGCAGCTTCTCCGCCGTCTTCGGCCCGACGCCCCAGAGCGCGTCGACCGGCAGCTTCTCGAGAAAGCGCTCGACCCTTTCGGGCGCGATGACGGTCAGGCCGTCGGGCTTCTTCCACCCGGAGGCGATCTTCGCGAGGAACTTGTTCGGCGCGACGCCCGCCGAGACGGTGAGGGATGTCGCCTCGAGGACCTGCGCCTTCAGGCGCCGCGCGACCGACATGCCGAGCGGTTCGTGCCAGGCGTTCTCCGTCACGTCGAGGTACGCCTCGTCGAGGGAGAGCGGCTCGACGAGCGGCGTCACGGCACGATAGAGGTCGAAGATCTGTTTCGAGACGGCGGCGTAGCGCTTGAAGTTGGGACGCACGATCGCGAGATGCGGGCAGAGGCGTACGGCGCGCGCCATCGGAATTGCCGAGCGCACGCCGAACTTCCGCGCCTCATAGCTCGCCGCCGCGACGACGCCGCGCCCTTTCGGGTCCCCGCCCACTGCGACCGGCCGTCCGCGCAGGGACGGGTCGTCGCGCTGCTCGACGGACGCGTAGAACGCGTCCATGTCGAGATGGAGGATGCGGCGGGGCGCAGCGTCGCGGGTCACCCGGCCATTCTCTATGCCGGGCGGGAAAGAGCGCGCTCGAGCCCCCACGTCACGACGAGCGCGGCGAGGAGGGCCGGCAGCGTCCCGCCCGTCGACCCCGCGAGAAAGTACGCCGCGGCGCCCGCGGCCCAGCCGCACATGCCCGGGATCGCGAAGCCGCCGTGGCGGCTCCTCGGCCCGTCCCTGGCATAGAGGTCGGCAACGGCGACTGGCCTCCTGAGGAGGAAGAAGTGCGCGAGGAGGACGCCGCCGACGGGCACGAGGAGACCGCCGAGGAGGAGCATGAAGTCCGCGTAGCGCTCGAGCCAGCCGGAGAAGAGGGAGAGCGCCGCGCCGACGATGCCGATCGTCCAGACCGAGGCGCGGTCGCCCGCCGCGGGGCGGAGGCTCTTCCAGGCGAGCGCGGACATGTAGATGTTCACGAAGTTCGTCGTGAGTGTCGCCAGGGCGAGAAGCACCGCCCCGAGGCCGCCGATCCCCGCGGCCGCGAGCATCGCGCCGGGGTTCGTCGAGCCCGCGGCGCGCGCCGCGACGAAACCGAGCGGGAGGAACCAGAGACTCGTGAGCGCGAGCCCGAGGAAGACCGCGGCGGTCGCCTTCCCCGGGGAACGCGTGTAGCGCGGGTAGTCGCCGAAGATGAGGAGCCACGAGACCTGGTAGCCGATGACGACGTCGAGGCCGCGGACGGCGGTCATCGAGCCGTTGCCGGGCGCGGCGGTCACCGAGGCCGGGAGGCGCAGGAGCGCGAACGTCAGGACGCCGCCGACGAGGAGGAGGAGGGGGACGGCGACGCGGTCCGCGTGAGAGACGGCGCGCGGCCCGCCCGCGACGACGGCGGTCGCGAGGAGGCCAAGGCCGAATGCCCAGAACCGCTCGCTGCCCGGCCCGCCGAAGAGGCGCGCGCACGCGGAGGCCGCGATCACGTTGTTGACGGCGATCCACGCGAAGTTCGTCACATACAGGATGAGCGAGACGAGGGCGCCGCCGCGGAGGCCGAGCGCGGCCCGGCACGCGACGACCGATGGGACGCCGAGGCGCGGCCCGAGTGGCGCGAGTGCCGCCACGAGCGCGGTCCCGAGAACGACCCCTCCCGCGACGAGGAGGGCGACCTGTTTCAGCCCGAACGCGGGCGCGAGGCTCGCGCCGGTCTGGAGCGTCGTCGCGACGAGGTTCGCCCCCGCGATGATGAGGAAGAGGTCGAGAGGTGACTGCGTCTTCTCGGAGTCGGGGACCGGCCCGAGGTCGGCGGCCTGCATCAGCGCCCGAGCCTAGCGCCCCGTCGCGCGTCCGGAGAGTCGTCTCCGCGAGCGTGACGCCCGAGGAACTCGATCGCGAGCTCCTCCCCCCAGTACACGGGCGTGAGCCCGCGCGCGGCCACCCACCCGGAATGGCCGCCCTCCTTCGTCACGACGAACCGGACGGCGGGCGAGGCCTCGCGGCGCGCACGCTCGACGGTCTCGGCGGGGACGAAGGGATCGTCGAGGGAGGAGAGGCAGAGCGTTGGGACCGCGATGCGCGAGAGGACCGGGAGCGAGCTGCAACGGGCGTAGTAGTCCGCGGCGCCCGCGAAGCCGTGGAGAGGCGCGTTCGCCGCGTCGTCGAACTCGCGGAACGTCCAGGCGCGGGAGGCGCGCGCGACGTCGAGCCGCGCCGCGGCCTCGGGGAAACGGCTCGCGAGCGCCGCGGCCTTGGGCGTAAGCGTTTTCACGAACGAGCGCACGTAAAAGACGGACGGAAAGGACGCCATGTAGCGGTCGCCGGCCGCGAGGTCGTAGGGAACGGAAAGCGTCGCGGCGGCGGAAACGATCCGCTCGTCCGGGTGCTCGCCGAGCCACTTGAGGAGGACGTTCCCGCCGAGCGAGATGCCCGTGGCGAGGATCGGGCGGCCGTGTCGCGCAACGAGCGTGCGCGCGACGAAATCGAAGTCGGTCGTCTCGCCGGAATGGTAGAGGCGCGGGCGCTCGTTCGGGATCGTGCGGCGGAGGTCCGCGAGGTCGCGTGCGCAGTACCGGAAGTTCAGGACCGAGGCGCGGAGCCCCGCCTTCACGGCGAGCGCGAGCAGCCCCTGCGCGTAGACGGAATGCGAGCTGCCCTCGAGCCCGTGGAGGATCAGGAGCGGCGGCGCCCCGTCCGGCACGGCGACGTCCGCGTGGTCGAGGAGGAGCGTGTCGCCGTCCGGCGCCGTGAGCGCTTCGCGGCGCAGAGGCACCTGCGTTCGGGAGCGGGCCAGCCGCCCCCAGACCGTCTGGAGGTGCGCGCCGCGCAGCCACCAGGCGGGCGAAAAGTCCGCGCGGTTTTCGCCGTTCATCCGTTTGCGCGTTTCGTCCCTCGGCTCAGCGCGGGAGCGAGATCACGACGAACCGTCCCTCGAGGTCCGCGACGAAAAGGCGTCCCTTGGGAAGGAGCGCGAGGCCGGTGGGCTTCTCGAATCTCTGGCCCGCCGGCTGTTCCTTGCCGCGCAGCGTCGTCACGAGGCGGCCCTCTCTCGTGTAGCCGCGCACTTCGCCAGCGAGCGGCACCGACGCCCACAGGAGACCTCCGAAATCGAGCGCGACGTACGGCTCCGAGACGCCCTCGCGCCGCCAGCCGGCCACCTCGAACGCGCGCAAGAAGCCTCCGTTGCGGTCGAAGATCGCGACGCGGCCGTTTCCGTTGTCGGCGACGTAGACGCTTCCGTCCCTGTCGACCACGAGTCCCTGTGGGACGGCCAGCTTGCCGGGGCCTTTTTCCTTCCCCCACTCGGCCTCCTTGTGCCCGAAGCCGTCGAAGCGCACGACGCGCCCATTCCCCGTGTCCGCGACGAAAACCGTGCCGTCCTTGTCCACGGCGATGCCGCGCGGGCCGAAGAAGTCGCCGCCCCACTCGCGCAGCCAGCCGCCCTTGTCGTCGAAGACCTGCACGCGGCCATTCCACGTGTCCGCCACGAAAACGAGGCCGGACGGGCCGACCGCGATGTCGCACGGGTCCTTGAACTGTCCGGGCCCGCTGCCGTGGACTCCGAACGCGAGCAGGGATGAGCCGTCCGCGCCGAAGAGCTGCATGCGATTGTTTCCGAAATCCGCGACCCAGACGCGCCCGGCGGCGTCCGATGCCGCTCCCCGGGGCTGGCGCACGCGGCCGGGGGCGTCGGCGGCCGGAGGCGCCTGCTCTTTCTCCTTCCGCGGCGAGGACGGCAGCTCTTCCACGCGTACCGGCGCCGCCGCGGCGCCGGGCGAGAAGATGCCCTTCACCGCGAAGAGGACGAACTCCGGATTCCGGTAGACGGGCGTCAGGAGATCCGTCCACGACTCGAATCGCGCGAGATTCCCGCCGGCGTACGTTCGGCGCTCGAGATTCCCGACGGCGACGAGCGCGACGTGGTACCGAAGGAGAATCTGCTTGACGGCCGCCTCGTCCGCCGAGGTGTACGCCACCGTGACTTCCCCCTTGCGGCGGTCGGTCTCGGCCTGGCTGTGGCCGCGCTGCTGCGTGTGGTACTCCCAGCCCTGCACCGTCGGCAGGCCCGTGTTCATGGAGAGGCGCGTGAACTCCTGGTACGATGGGCCCTGCGCCTCGAGGAGCACGGGCAGGCCGCGCACGTTCGCGTTGATCCACTCGATCGCGCCGCGGTCGCCCGGGCTCTGCTTCTCGAGATACGCCGTGCCGTCGAGGGTGCCCCGGGGCCAGCCTCCGCGGTCGAGCCGCAGGAAGCCCGTGAACGCGGTGACGGACGTATACAGGGCGGCACAGCCGGTGAGGATGATCGCGGCGCGCCAGGCGAACGACTTCGAGGCCCGAAACGACTCCCACGCGAGAGCTCCCGCGAGGGAGAAGAGGAGCCACGTCTCGAAGTGGAACTTGAAGATCGTGTTCATCCGGTCCCACACGTAGACGAGCTCGCACCCCGTCAGGATCGCGAAGCCGAAGGCGGCGAGCGCGAGAGCAGGACGCAGGCGGTCCTCGGTGGCCCGCCGGAGCGCCGCGAAGAGGGCGACGAGGCAGGCGACGGCGGTGAAGAACCCCGCGGATGGCGCTTCCACGAGCCGCAGGGGATGGAGAGAGAAGGACACGACGGACAAGGGGAGAACGATCGCCGCGAGGATCAGGAACGCGCGCGCGGCCCTCCCACGGGGCACCGCGCCCGTCTTCCACGCGGCGAAGGCGAACGGCACGAGGAGCGCCACGAAGAGCGCCCACACGTTGAAGAAGTCCCACGGCCGGGCCCACGGACCCACCTCTCGGCCCCAGTTCCGGGGCGGCGGCGAAAAGTGCGCCCAGAACGGGCGCGTAAGGAGCGCGGCCGAAAGCGCGACGCCCGCGGCAGGCAGGAAGACGCTTCCGAGGAGCGCCCGGGCCGACGCGGCGAACCCCGCCGGGCGCGTTCCGAGCCAGACGACGCCGGGAAGGAACAGGAGAAGGCACGCGTAGACCGGCGTCGACCAGCCGTTCGTGATCTGGAGCGCGGCGAAGAAGAGTCCGGCAAGCCCGACGAGCGTCGCCGCGTGACGAGGAGCGAAAGACGCCAGCCGATCGCGCGTAACGAACAGGAGGAGGACCGCGACGAAGGCCGCGGTAAAAGGTAGCGCGAGGACGTGCGCGTGGAGGTCCGCGAAGAGGAAGCTCCAGAAGAAGTACTCGCTGATTCCGTTCGGGGCGATGACGCGCGAGGTTGCCCAGAAGTAGTGCCAGTCGAGGGGACGGCCGGCCTGATGGAAGAGGAAATCGAAGGCGGTCCGGGGGCCGGAGGGCGGCGCGACGTAAAGCGCGAGGAGCACCGCGACCGCGCCCGTGCGCAGGCGTCCGCCGAGCGCGGCGCCGGCCGCGAGGATCGCGGCCGCGGCCAGCGCAGCCGTCATCGCGATCGCGAGGTTGAAGAGGACGCCGGGGTGGATGCCGAGAAGCTTCCCGGCGGCCGCGACGAGGAAGTGACCGAAGTACGTGTACGAAAGCGGCGTGCCGGCGAGCCACGGCTCGGGCGGCGGCAGCTCCGTGGACCGGAGGAGCGTGTTCAGGAACGAAAAGTCCATCGGCTTCTCGCCGGAGAAGATCTCGGGGTTGGCGGCGCGGACGGCGAGGAAGAAGAGGAACGTGCCCCAGAAGACCAGCGCCGTCTTCCAGCGCTCGGGTGTGGGCGTCACGGTTCCCGCGCGGCGCGCGCACAGGAAGCCGGCCGCGAGGAGCGCGGCCGTCGTGACGACGAGGAGGCCCCTCGTGAACGGCGCCCAGTGCCATGAGGCGAGGAGCCACGGCAGGAACGCGAAGGCGAGGACGCCGGTGACCCGCCCGAGCGCCTCGCGGCCGGGCCGCGCGGGGAGGAGGAGGGCGAGAATTCCCGCGCCCGCGCGCCCCACGGCTTCCAGCCACGCGGCAAAGAGCAGCAGGGCCAGGAAGGACGACCGCAGCGTCGGGACGCCGGGGCCGGGCTCCGCGGCTTCGCCTCCGGCGGCCGCAGCGGTCGCCGCGGCCGCCGGGTGTGCGAGAAGGAGATCGTTCCGCGTCAGGGTCTTCGAAGGCGTCGCCGACAGGAGGGCGTTCTCGAGCGCCTCGGCGGAGAGGCGCCTCGTGTTCTGGAAGAACAGGACCTTCGGGTGGTCGTAGACCGTGAACGACTCGTCGGCGAGCTCGTCGGGCACCTGAATTCCGAGGAGGGACGGGCGTGACGCGACTTCCCGGACGAGCGTGTAGCCGAGGTCGCCGGCGAAGAGGAGGCGGAACGCGCGGTTCGTGAGCGGAAACTTCTCAGGGGCGCGCGTGACGGCGCCGTAGAGGCGCTTCGTCTGAAGGACCACCCAGTCCGTCTCGGCGAGCCCGCGTGCGAGCTTCGCCATCTTCTCGGGCGAGTCGTTCTCGTAGAAGCCGAACGTGACGACCTTGTAGCGCTCGACCAGGCGGCCGGGGAAGCTGAACGGGAACCCCTCGTCCCAGTCCTGCTCCAGGACCCGCGCGCCCTCCGGGACGTGGTCGTGAAACCACAGCGACGCCGTGACGGAGCTGTGCGGGCGCGTGTAAATCGACACGAAGGCGAGGGCCCACACCGCCGTGCCGCCCAAGACGACGGCTCTCAGGAGGCGTCCTGCCCGCGATTGCTCGGCCTTCTCGGTTAGCCAGGCTGCGGCCCAGAGGGCGAGGAGCGGGTAGATGGGCAGGAGATAGCGCGGGAACTTCACCTCGAACGTGCACGTCAGGAAGACGTAAGGCACGAGGAACGAGGCGAAGACCCACTCCACGGGAGAGAGCGTCCGGAAGAGGGCGAGGCGCCGGCCGGTGGCCCAGAGCGCGGCGAGGCCGAAGAGCGGCCCGAGGCACCAGAAGACGATCTCCCTGGCCTCGTATAGGAAGTTCGGGACGCCGATGTACTGGTTCGTGTAGGGCATCATTCCCGCGTGGCGGACCATCGCGCCCTGCTCGGACATCGAGCGCCAGAACTCGTGGAAGCTGAGAAACGCGTATGGCTCGCCGAGAAAGAACGCGACGAGGGCCGCGAGGCCGGCAACCGTGAGGAGAAGCGCTCCCTTGCGCCAGGCGCGCGCCGGCCGGCAGGCGAGAAAAGCGGCGACGGCGAGCGGAAGGAGGAGCGGCGCCGCGCTCGCCTTCGTCGCGAGCGCGAAGCCGGTCAGCGCGCCGGCAAGAAGGGCGTCGCGCCCGCGTCCCCGGCGCGCGAAGCGGCCCGAAGAGGCGAGCGCGAGAAGGACGAAAAGCGTGAGCGTCACGTCCGTGGACGCGAAGTGCGACGTCTGGATGTGGAGGACCGCGAGCGCGAGAAGAAGACCTGCGCATAGTCCCGCCTTCTGCCCGTAGAGGCGGCGGCCCACGGAGGCGACGAGGAGCACGGTCAGCGCGCCGGCGAGGGCCGACAGGAAGCGGCCCACGTGGATGACGCCGTCGTACGACGCGAACCAATCGCGGCCGGAGATCCCCGCGAGGAGCGACGACAGGGCCTTCGTCAGATAGAGGGGCAGCGAGCCGTACGCGAAGAAGTGCGGGTTGAGCTGGAGCGGGTGGAACGAGAGCTTGAGGATCGCGTCGCCGATGGCGCGCTCGTCCGGATGGAAGAAGTGGTTCTGGTCGAAGTCCAGTCCGACGAGGCGGACCGCGAGCGCCAACAGGAACAGCCCGACCCAGAGTCCTCGACGACGCATGCGGGGCCAACGATAGCGCGTCCGGAGTTCTCGCTAGTCCGTTGGTCGCCGCCGGGGGCGGAGTGCACGCAAGGCGACGAGCGCGGCCAGGAGAAGGCCGGACGCCCAGCCGGCGGCCGACGTCTTCCCGAGCGTCCCGTAGGCCGGGGCGTCGACCCTGCCTACGATCACGGCATATCCGTTCGGGGAGCTCTCGCCCCGGATGGAAGCGCGCCGCGCGTCGGGATGGCGTGCCACGACCATCTCAGCGAGGTCCGGACGGTCGGGCCGAATCGCCACGGCAAACGGCGGGCGCAGCGAGTCACCACGCAACTCCTCCTCCGAGACGTCCCGGCCTTTGACCCCGCGGTTGTAAAACTCGAACTCGCGGTCCCTGAACCAGAGGTTGTTCGGATAGTGAAGGAGGACGGGCATTCCCCTGGGAAGGCTCGAGATCCACCGCGCCACGGCCGTGCGGGGCCCGATGCGGGTCGACGCGAACGCCACGTATTGCCGGACCGACCTCACGGCGAGGAGGACGAGGAGCAGGATGGCGGCCGCCTGCGGCAGGGATCGTATCCCCCTCGGGACCCGGTCCTCGATCCGTGACAGGACCTCGTCGAAGAGCGCGGCGACGAGCGCGTAGATCGCCGGCAAGGCGATCCCGAGGTGGACCCAGCACGGTGGGTCAAGCGTCATGACGCCACCGAGGAGAGCGGTCGCGCCGATCCAGCCGAGGATCGCCAGGCGAGCCGGAGCCCAAAGACGGCGAAGCGAGACCCCGATCGCAACGACGAGAAGGGCGGCGGTCACCGGATCCACCATCGGGTCCCGAGAACCGTACTGGGCACTCGTGTCGCCGAACAGATGACACGTCAGAAGCGTCCGCTTGGCCTGCTCGACGATCACCGCGCCGGCCGTCGTGACGCCGTAGGCGCTTTTCTCGTGCCTCATGTTATCGGGGTTGAAAAGAGTGACGACCTTCGCCCGGCCCAGGAACGTCGACCCCTGGCGGGCCGCGAAGACCGCCATCGGGCCGTAGCCGATGACGAGCGCGAGCACGAAGACGGCGACGTTCCTCCATTGCGTCAGGGCTGCGCGGCGCTCGAAGAGAAGGCCGCCCACCGCCAGGATAAAGGCCGCGATCAAGCCGACCCGTCCCGCGAAGTAGAGGAGGAGCGAGGCCGCCGCACAGAGGCCTCCGAGCGCGAACCAGAAAGGCTCGCCCCGCTTGAGTCCCCGGAGCAGCGAGAAGACCATGAGCGTCACGGCGAGCGTTGCGGAAGTCGTGATAAAGACGCGGCTGAAATGGAGGTGCGTGGTGGAGGTCGCCAGCAGGGCAGCCGCGAAGAGGCCGGCTCTCGTCCCGAAGGCCTCCCGGGCCATGAGGAAGATTGCGGGGACCGTGGCGGCGCCCGCAAGGACACCGTTGATCATCAGGCCGTGCATGTCCTTCCCGAAGAGCGCCATCGTCGCGGCGAAGGTGGCGTAGTAGGGACCCGTGAGCTCGCCCCAGCCGACTCCGACGATCTTCAGGACCGGCGCCGTCATCATGCCGAGAGCCTCGAGACCGATCGACGCGAAGTCGCCGTCGAGGTCCGCCGGGAGATTCGTCAGGTCGTGGTAGCGCAGCGCGAAGGCGAGAGCGGTCAGGAGCGCGACCAGGAGCCATGGCTTCCGCTCTCCCCCCGTGCGGCGGGCGGGCCACAGGAGGACGAGGAGCGCCAGGGGCGCGCCCGCCCAGAGGAGCCGAACCGCCCAGGATTCTCCGGCGAGAAGAAAGACGAGGTCCGCGGCGAGCGCCAGCCCCGCGCCGACGGCCAGGCCGATCCGCTCCCGTCCGGAGAGGCGCCCCTCGAGCGGCCGCGTGAGCGCCGGCTCGCGCCCGCTTCCTGCCGCCAGAGCACCGAGGACCACCGCGAGGAAAAGGGCGCAGGCGGCGAGAAGGAAACGGGGCGGCGATCCGAGGAGTTGCGAGCGTGCCGCCGGGACCCGCGCGCGCCGCCTGCTCCTTCTTGTCGAAGAACGTTCTCTTTCGCCCTCCTAGTTGATCTTCTACCGTCGTCCGACAGGCAGTCCTGTCAGCGCTGACCGGTTTCGTCGTCGTCATCGATTCTCTTGATGCCGCGGCGCTTACGCACTCGACGCCTCCAGCTCTATCAGGGCCTCCTGTCACCTCGGCCCTGAGTCGCCACCGTCCACCCCGCTGAAACCTCTGCCCCGGAACCACTTGCGCTGTTCTCCGCCCTGCGGCACGAGACACGCCAGGGCCTCGGCCCGTGGAAGCAGCCGCTTATCGGGCGCGCAGGCCCGCCGAGACGCCCTTGTACGCGCTGCTCGAGTCCTTGTTCGAGACCGTCAAGGGGGCGTGGGAGGATCTCTTCGAGCGCCGATACGGCTTCTGGCGTGGCCTTCTCGACGGGGTGGTCGCGCGGTACCTCGACTGCGGCATCTTCGAGCGGGGCTTCGCCCGCATCCGACATCGGACACGCCCAGTGGGTCTTCACCGTCCCCAAGCTCCTTCGCCCCTACTTCATGCATCACAGAGAGCTCCTTGGCCCTCTCAGCGCCACGGCCTGGCAGACCGTCCGCGAGTTGATGGCCGTGGCGGCCGGCGAGGAGAAGGACTTTCGCCCCGGGATGGTCGCCGTCGTCCAGACGTTCGGGGACCAGCTCAACCTACATCCCCACGTCCACGCCCTCGTCACCCGCGGTGGCTGGACCGCCTCCGGCGAGTGGGTGCCCGTGCCGTACGTCAGCTCCTCGGCCGCCGAGCAGCTCTTCCGTCACAAGGTGATCCGCCTCCTGCAGCACGCCGGCCTGCTCGACGAAGACCGCACACGCCTGCTCCTCTCCTGGCACCATTCCGGCTTCAGCGTGCACAACTTCGTGACCGTTCCAGCCGGCGACGGCCGCGCCTTCGAGGCCCTCGACTTCGTCGCTTGCCTCCTCGCCCACGTCCCCGATCCAAGACGCCACCTCGTCCACTACTACGGCGCCTACTCGAACGTCGTGCGCGGCAAGCTGAAGGCCCGCGGCCTGGCCCAGAAGAGTGAGCCGCTCGCGCCAAGGCCGGGTGAAGACGCTCCGCCGCCTGCCTGCACGTCCCCCTCGTTGGCCGCCCTCCGCCGCGGATGGGCTCAGTTACTTCGTCGGGTGTACGAGACCGATCCGCTCGTCTGTCCCCGCTGCCAAGGCGTGATGCGGGTGGTCGCATTCATCACCGAGGGCCGCGTCATCCGCCGCATCCTCGACCACCTCGGAGCCTCGGCTTTCCGCGCACCCCAGGACCGCGCTCCGCCTCTCGCACCCGCCGCGGTTCCCGTTTCACCCTGAATCCCCTGGCTGCCCGGGCCCGCGCCAGCGTCCCGGCGCAGGCGGCAGGGCGGAGGCATGTCTCGGCCGTGGTCCGGCGCGCAGAATTTCGCCTCGCGCTCCCGGAAAAACCCTCAGGGAC
>Ga0208587_1000023_pt1 | contig 89982 bp, 80 predicted proteins | sample NGESurdeep092012_7_FD_184472 | JGI IMG/M metagenome (GOLD analysis project Ga0208587, IMG submission 184472) | Arctic peat soil microbial communities from Barrow, Alaska - NGEE Surface sample 210 deep-092012 (SPAdes) | ecosystem: Environmental > Terrestrial > Soil > Wetlands > Peat ...
CGCGATCCGCATCGGGGTCACTCCCTCGAACCGCTTCCGGAAGCCCTCCCGCGTCGTCTGGACCTTGCCCCGCTCGACGACCATCCCACCTTCATCGAGCACACAGAAGTGGCTCGTCCGGTCTCCCAGGTCCACTCCGACGGTTCGGTTCGGACCAACGCCCGGCGCTACCTTCACCAGCCTGTGCGCCGCGGCCCTCTCCGCTCCATCGCTGTTCGTCGCCGTGCTCTCGGTCCCGCTCGCCCTGGTGGTACGCTTCTTCATGGTCGGCCTCCTTTGTGGGCCTTCAAGCCCGCGTTCCTCTGCAGCTGATTTTCAGACTGCGCGGGAGGCCGGCCTTCTCATCCCATCTCACTGCGCTCGCCGCTGAGCTTGATATCGTTACGCTTGCCTTCGCATTCTTGCCCACGCACCCTTTTCGCAAGGAGATCGCCATGAAGACCCTTTTAGCCGTTTCCGCGGCAACCCTCATTCTCATTGGCTTCTCGGCATCAGCGGACGACAACGGTGCCGTCGCTCAAGCCCAGGTTGCAGCCAAGAGCTGGCTTGCCCTTACGGATGGCGCCAAGTACGGTCAGAGCTGGGACGACGCAGCGTCCTTCTTCAAGGGCGCCGTCACAAAGGCTGACTGGGAGAAGGCTGTCAAGGGCGTCCGCTCGCCACTCGGCGCCGTGAAGGCCCGAAAGGTCAAGTCGGCCACCTTCGCTCGCACTCTTCCTGGCGCCCCTGATGGCGAGTACGTCGTCATTCAATTCGAATCACAGTTCGAGAATAAGGCGGCCGCGATCGAGACGGTCACGCCAATGCATGACAAGGACGGCACTTGGAGGGTCTCCGGCTACTTCATCAAGTAGGAGAGGCATCCCCGCGCGGTGACGAAAGGTTCAGCGCTCTCTGGACTTCTTGTCGCCGATGAGGACGTGCGGCTGGACGTAGCTCGTCAGGCGCGAGATCTCGTCCGTCAGGGCGGTGGAGAAGATCTGAGGCCCCCCCCGCACCTTGAGCGTGGCGCTGTACGTGAAATGCTTCCCGGCCAGCGATCCGAGATCGGTCTCGGGGATGTCGAGCGGCGCGCGTTCGGTCGTCACCGGGGAAATCCGGCCGTCGGCCCCCGCGGCGACGGCCGTGAAGAGGACGGCCCCCCGCGCCCTCCCGCCCTGCGGGACGAACGTGAGCTTCTCGAGCGGAATGCTGAACTCCAGGGGCACGAGCCACATCGAGCCGGACTTCTTCGGAGTTCCGATATGCAGCGAGGCCTGGAGCGGATTGAGCGTTTTCGGGAAGTGGACGCCCGAGAGCACGGCGTCGGCGACTTTCTGTTCGGCCGTCCGCTCGATGACGTTCCGGCGCGTGAGGACCCGGACACCGGGCCTCTTCACGCTCACGCGGATGGACCGGGGGACGCCGGGTTTCGACGTGCTGCTCTCGAAGCCGAGCGAGTAGTACGACGTCCACGCCGGCTCGAGGCTCTCGAGCGCGAGCGCGAGATTGTTCCGGCCGACGATGGCGGCGCCGCCCGTCTCCTCCGCGAGGAGACGGAGCGCCGACTCCGCGTCGAGGGCGGCGAGCCCTTCATTCACGCTATCACCCGTCCCCGCGAACTCCGCCGAGAGCATCGTGTCACCCGTGAGCCCCGAAGCATCCACCATGAAGAGCGAGACGCCCGCGCCGTTGGCCGCGCTCGAGAGCCGCCGGAAGGACGCAGAGCGGTCGAAGTCCTTCCACGTCATCTCGTTCAGACTCCCGACGCGCGGGCCCCGAGAAATGCGCTCGAGGCCCCGCTGGAAGTACTCCCACAGCTCGCGTCCCGGCGATGGCGGGAGCTTTTCGGTCACGAGGATGAGGATCTTCCGCCCCTCCACGCCCGACAGGCTCGCGGCGGTGGACCTGGCCGCGTCGAGGGTCGCGTCCACGTCGTGAGCCTGGCTGTCGCACCACCCGCGCAGGGTCGAGATCGCCTGGTCGACGAGCGGGCCCCGGGTTCGCGCGTCGGCGTTCAGGGCGCTGTCGATCATCGCGAAGAGGCGGCTCTTTTCGCGGGCGGGCGCGTCGCCGAGAGTCGACTCTCCCTTGAGAGCCTCTAGGACGGCGGAGATGACCTTCCCGTCGTTCGTGAACGCTCCGCGCGGGCGAAGGGCGCGATCCCAGGAGACGATCTGCACCTCGACGCGCGGGCCGAGGGTGCGCGGAAGAAATTCGGCGAGACTCGCGACCGCGCTATTGCGGTTCGGCGCCGTCATGTGGAGGAAGTCGAGGAACACGACGAGGCGCGCTCCTGCCGGGCCGGGCGGAACGGGTGCCGGAGACGCCGCCGGCGAAGGTCCCGAGGGAGCCGTCTCCGCGGCCGGGACCGCGGGCGCGTTCGTGTTTCTCACGAACGAAAAATTCGAGATGGCCTGCGCCTTGCCTTCCTGCATGACGACGAAATCGAGAGGCGTCAGGTCGGTCACGGGCCGCCCCTTCGCATCCGTCACGACGACGTCCACGTTCGTGATCGAGATCTCGACGGACCGGACCAGCGGCGGCGCCGTCTCGGCGGCGCGCGTTTCGCTCCCGGCGAGGGCCGCCGCGAGAAGGACACCGAGAATACGTTTCATCTCGCTGAAAACCTTACCAGACGAGTCGCGCCCCGAGGCGAAGCTGATAGGGCCGCCCGGACGCGTCGAGGGGAAGGAAGCTGCCGGCGGCGCGTGGACGCGTGTCCGCGGAACCCACGCTGGCGTCGGGCGGGATCGCCTTGAGGAAGAGCTCGTTGATCTCGATCGCGGCCTTCAGGTGGACCTGGCCCTCGGGGGTGGGATCGCCGAGCGTGAACAGCGAGTCGGGGTCTCCCTGCTGGTGAAACAGCCGCTTCTCGTCGGGCAGCCCCGAGAGGTCGAGGACCGGGAGAGGAAGGGGCGTGAGGGAGAAAAAACGGAATCGTTCGACGAGCGGCGGGCGCGGCGGAGCGACGGGCGCGTCCGGAGTGGGCGCTGCCGGGGGCGTCGACGGCTCGGCACCGCCGGCTGCGACCGCCGGGAGCAGCGTCAGGGCGAGAACCCACGCGCGCTTCACCATGTAAGGATCTGAAATTATCCGCCCGTTCCGGCCGGGCGGCGTGAATTTTCAGTGAAGGTAGGAACCGCCGTTCAGGGGGATGGCGATGCCGGTGGCGTAGGAGCCGAGAGGGGAGACCAGGTACAGCACCGCGTTCGCGACGTCGGCGGTCGAGGCCACGCGGCCGAGGGGGATTTGCGCGCGGACTTCGGCGCCCGCCGCGCCCGCGAGGGCATCGCGGACGGCCTCCGTTTGCACCCAGCCCGGGCACACCGCGTTCGCGGTGATCCCGCGGGCGCCTTCGTTGCGCGCGAGGCAGCGGGCGAGATTCACCATCCCGGCCTTCGAGACTGCGTAGTCCGGGTGATCCGTCTCGGCCCGGAACGCCGAGCGCGAGGCGATCATCACGATCCGTCCCCAGGCGTTCGCGCGCATCGCGGGCAGGCAGAGGAAGCTGAGGTGAGCCGCGGATTCGAGATTCACTGCCATCGTCTCCCGCCACCGCGCGAGGAAGGCCGAATCGTCGGGCTGCTCGAACGCGTTCTTCCGATAGAAGCCCGCGTTGTTCACGAGGATCGAAGGAGGGCCGAGGCCTTCCGTGACCTCGCAGTGCAGGCGGCGCCGCTCCTCCTCGCGCCCGACGTCCGCCGAGACGAGGAGGGGAGCCATGTGCCCGGCCGCGGCGATCGACGCCGCGACGGCGCGCGCGGCCTCGTGGGATTTTCCATAGTGCAGGGCGACGCGCGCGTTCGCGGCGGCCAGCGTGCGCGCGATCTCGGCGCCGATGCCGCGTGAGGCGCCGGTGACGAGGGCGACGCGGCCCTCGAGGTCGACCGTGAGCCCCTTCGTCATGGCACGCGCGCCTCGCCCTTGCGGGCGCGCATGATCGCGCCGATCGCGCCCACGAACTCTCCATGCGGAAGGAAGCGCGCCCGGGCGCCCCCCACCGACGTCGCGAACGCGAGGATGTCCTTCAAGGCGACGTTGCGCACGAGCGTCGAGCCCGCGTAAACCACGTCGAGAGGGCCGGGGGCGGCTTCCTGCCTGGACAGGGCCGCCGCGAGGAGCGCGACGTTCTCGCCCACGAGGCCCGTGATGGCGTGCGCGATGTCCCGCGAGTCGCGGGAGGAGATTCGTCCGAGGTTGGATGCCGTGAGATTGCCCTGTAGAGAGATCTCGCCCGACTGATAGAGATCGCGCACGAGGAGGTCGATGCGCCGCCGGTCGCCCTGTCCGGCGAGCGTCGTGAGTGCGTCGTAGTCGATCTGGCCGAGGAGAAGCTGGCTGAAGCCGCGCAGCGTGCCGCCGCCCAGGCCGGTGCCTCCCGCGCGCGCGATGCGGCCTTCCTGACCGACGCGCAGGATCGACGTGCCCGTGCCGAGGCTCACGAGCAGGTGGGGCCTGGTCGGGACGAAGTCGGCCCGCGCGAGCAGCACGCGCTCGCCCTCTCCCCAGGCCTCGAATTCGTCCGTGATGGCGATCGGCCCATGGTCCTTGAGCACGTTCGCGAGGCGGCCCGCGCCTGCGCCGGTGGCCGCGAGCGAGGTGGCCGGGTGGCTGGCCAGGAATGCGGCCAGAAGCGACAAGTCACCGCTCGGCCCCACGTAGGTCTGGAGCTTTTCCGGGAACTCGGCGCTCCCGCCTTTCGGCACGACGACGGCCTTGGCGAGGGTAGCGCCGACGTCGAGCCCGGCTTCCTCGCGGAGCTCGGCCATCACGATTTTCGCGGCGTCGCCGCCGGCAGGTTCAGGGTCGAGAGGACGCGCCCCGCGATCTCGCCGTAACCATTCGCGCCGGGGTGGAACCGGTCGAGAGAGAGCCGGTCCGGCCGCTCGTCGAAGAGGTCGGCGGTCGGGACGACCGTCGCCCCCGGAACGCCGTAGCTCGCCTCTTCGAGGGCCACGTTCCACTTCAGGAGCGTCTCTTTCGCCAGCTTCCGGTCGTAGGTTTCGGGGAATGGGTTGTAGAGGCCGAGAATTCTGATTGGCGAAGAGCCGTTCGCGGCGCGAACGGCCGAGAGGATTCTTTGAAGGTTGAGAGACGCCGTGGCGAGAGCCGCGGCCGTCGGATCGGCGGGCGTCTCGCCGGGGAGCGCCGCGCCGCGGATCGAGTGGCTGAGGTCGTTGCCTCCGATCGACAGCAGGATGACCTGAGCGCTTGCAAGGCGGCGCTGAACGTCCGGCTCTTCTACCTTTCTAAGCAAATCTTTCGTTTCTATCCCGTCTACTCCCAGATTCTCCACGGCGACGGTCCGCCCCTCTTTCCGGAGTGCGGCCGCGACGCGTTCCGGGTATCCGCCGCCACCGGCCGCGTCGCCCGCGCCGCGCGTCAGCGAATCGCCGAGCGCGACGATGCGAAAGGCGCCGCTTCCGGCCGTGGCGGCGGCGGCTGGCCCGGGCGCGGTGATGGGCGGGGTGGACGGATCAACGGGCTCGCCGAGTCGGCCCTTCAGGGCGGCGGCAAAGCCGGCGGCGAAGACGCCGGCGGTCGCAAGACCGAGCATGGCGGGGAGAAACCAGAGCAGGAGGCGGCGGGAGGCGCGTGTCACGGAACGGTATTCTGCCGGAAACGCAAACCCGTCTCTTGACGCATGGCGTACAACTGTCCCAGGTGAGCGCTTCCGAGGTCGTCCTTTCCGCCGAGGGGCTCGCGAAGAGGTATGGCGAAAGAGAGGTCGTCTCGGACGTGTCGTTCGCTCTCCACCGCGGCGAGGTGTTCGGGTTCCTGGGGCCGAACGGCGCGGGCAAGACCACGACCATCCGGATGCTCGTCGGCCTCGTAAGGCCCACGCGGGGCCGCGTCGTCATCGACGGGCACGATCTCGCGACGGACTTCGAGGCCGCGATGCGCCGCGTGGGCTGCATCGTCGAGACGCCCGACCTCTACAAGTTCCTCACGGGGCGCGAAAACCTCGAGCACTTCGCGCGGATGATCGGGGACGGCGCCTCGGCCCGCATCGACGAGCTCGCGCGCCTCGTCCACATGGACGAGCGCCTCGACGGCCTCGTGCGCACATACTCTCTCGGCATGCGCCAGCGCGTCGGCATCGCGCAGGCGCTGCTCTCCGATCCCGCCGTCCTCATCCTCGACGAACCCACGAATGGCCTCGATCCCGCGGGCATCCGCGAGATGCGCGAGCTCGTGCGGCGGCTCGCGGGCGACCACGGCCTCGCCGTCTTCGTCTCGAGCCACCTCCTCTCCGAGGTCGAGAAGATGGTCGACCGCATCGCGATCGTCCACCGCGGGCGCACGCTGGCGGCCGGGACGCTCGCGGAGCTGACGGAGAACGGGGCGAAGTCGCTGGAAGACCTTTTCCTCGAGAAGACCGGGGGAGAGACCGTATGAGGGTGCTCTCGTGAGCGTGATGCTGGGGCTCGTCGAGAACGAAGCATTGAAGATTCTTCGAAGGAAGAGATTCCGGATCATCCTGATCGTTCTGGCCGCGCTGCTCTGTGTCGTCGTTTTCGCACAGAACCGTCAGCAGCAGCAGCAGCGGCGGGACCACCCCGAGCGCGACTGGCGCGCGCAGGTGGAAAAGAGGGCGAGCGACCTCGAGCGGCAAATGAATCAGCGCCGGGGCATCCCCGAGCAGTGGAAACGTTGGATGCGTTACGAGTCCGGGAGACTCCGCTATTACCTTTCCAGGAATCTGAATCCGAACGAATTGACCGGGCCAGTTTTCACACGGGCGTTTGCCGGCGTCGGGAGCGTCCTCCTGATCCCGCTCCTGATCGCGGTCTTCGGGGCGGACCTCGTGTCGTCGGAGTTCGCGGAGGGCACGATCACGCTGCTCCTGACGCGGCCCGTCGCGCGGTGGAAGATCCTGCTGTCGAAGGTCGTCGCGATGATCCTCTTCACGACGCTCACGCTCCTCGCGGCGTTCTTCCTGGCGTGGGGCATCTCGGGCGTCGCGTTCGGCTGGTCGGGGTGGGAAGCGCCGATCCTGACGGGCTTCCGCCTCGGCGGTGCGTCCCCGGCCGCCGGTTTCGACCTGTCGGGCGTGCGCATCGTGTCCCTCTGGCAGGACACGTTCGCCGCGTGGGGTCTCGCGTGGTTCTCGGCGCTGGCGGTCGGCTCCATCACGCTTCTCCTCTCGGTCGTCTTCCGGTCGGCGGCCGCCGCGATGGGCACGATGATGGCGACGCTCGTGGGCGGCACGATCCTGTCGCGCGTTGCCTCCGACTGGGACGGCGCCAAGTGGTTTTTCGTGACGAATTTGCCGCTGCCGGACTACTACGCCGGCCTGCCGACGCCCTTCGAGGGAATGACGTTGACCTTCTCGGCGTTGGTGCTTCTGGCCTGGGCACTGGCGGCCCTGACGGCCGCTTTCGTCCTCTTCACCCGGCGCGACGTGACCGCGTGACGGTGTAGCGCAGCCTAGAATGGGGACTTGATGACCGACCCCTCTGCATCGTCCGTCGTGAACAGCCTGCTCGAGGAATTCGGGGACAACGCCCCGTTCGCGCTCGAGCTCTACGCCCGTTACCGCCTCGAGCCCGCCTCGGTGGAGGAGAACTGGAAACGCACCTTCCAGGAGCTGGAAGAGCGGGTTCCCCACGCCATGGCCGGAACCCAGGCCCTTCGGTTAGCGGCGGCCCCGCTCCTTCCGCCGGCTCCGGCACCCGTTGCCATGGTCGCGCCCGCGCGCCCGGCGGCGCCCGCCGCCCGTTCCGGCGAGCTCGCCGTCGCGATCGCGGGTGGCGCCGCGACGATCGCTCGAAACATGGAGGCGTCGCTCGGCGTTCCAACCGCCACCACGAACCGCGTCATCCCCGTCAAGACGATGGAGGAGAACCGGCGCATCCTGAACCGGCACCGCGAGGTGCTGGGCCTCTCGAAGGTCTCCTTCACGCACTTCGTCGCGTGGGCCATCGTGCGCGCGCTCGAGAAGCACCCGACGATGAACGACGCGTTCGGCGAGGTCGACGGCAAGCCCGCCCGCATCCGAAAGCCCATCGTCAACCTCGGCATCGCGATCGACATCACAAAGAAGGACGGCACGCGCAGCCTCCTCGTCCCGAACATCAAGGGCGCCCAGGCCATGGCGTTCGGCGAGTTCCTCTCCGCCTTCGATACCCTCGTCGCGAAGGCGCGAAAGGGCGCGATCGAGCCCGACGCGTTCGCCGGCACGTCCATCACGCTCACGAATCCCGGCACCATCGGCACGACGGCATCCCTGCCGCGGCTCATGCCGGGGCAGGGCGCGATCATCGCGACGGGCGTGATGGGCTATCCGGCCGAGTTCCAGGCCATGCCCGAGGAGGCCCTCTCCACGCTCGGCATCGCGCGCGTGATGAACGTCTCCTCCACGTACGACCACCGCATCATCCAGGGCGCCGAGTCGGGCCAGTTCATTGGCACCCTGCAGGACCTCCTCCTCGGGGGCGACGGCTTCTACGAGCGCATCTTCTCGGACCTCAAGGTGCCGTACCGGCCGATGCGCTGGGAGAAGGACTCGTCGACGCCGCTCGCGGCCGGCGGCCGCGGCCTGGAGGCCGTGGAGAAGCAGGCGCGCGTTCTGCAGCTCATCAACGCATACCGCGTGCGCGGCCATCTCGTGGCGGACCTGAACCCGCTCGGCAGCGACTCGGTGCCGTACCATCCCGACCTCGACCCGGCCACGTACGGCTTCACGCTATGGGATCTCGACCGGCCGTTCATCACGAACGGCCTCGGCGGCAGAGACCGGGCCACGCTGCGCGAGATCCTCGAGGTTCTGCGCCAGACGTACTGCGGAAAGATCGGCGCCGAGTTCATGTACAACCCGGACCCCGCGCAGAAACAGTGGCTCATCGACCGCATGGAGTCGACGCGCAACCGCTCGCTCCTCTCGGCCTTTGACCGGCGGCGCATCCTGAAGAAGCTCGTCGAGGCCGAGAGCTTCGAGAAGTTCCTGCACATGAAGTACGTCGGCCAGAAGCGCTACTCGCTGGAAGGCGGCGAAGCCGCGATCCCGCTCCTCGACCGCCTGCTCGACCGCGCGGCCGAGGCCGACCTCGGCGAAGCCGTCATCGGCATGTCGCACCGCGGGCGGCTCACCGTCCTCACGAACACCGTCGGCAAGCCGGTGGGGAAGATCTTTGCGGAGTTCGAAGGCGAGGTGGACCCGGAGTCGATCCAGGGCTCGGGCGACGTGAAGTACCACCTCGGCGCGTCCGGCACGCACGTGGCCCCCGGCGGCGCGCGGCTGAACATCTCGCTCGCCCCGAACCCGAGCCACCTCGAGGCCGTGGATCCCGTCGTCGAGGGCATGGTCCGCGCGAAGCAGACGCACCTCGGGGAGGACCTCACGCACGGCAAGGTCCTGCCCGTCCTTCTGCACGGCGACGCGGCGTTCGCGGGCCAGGGCATCGTGGCCGAGACCATCAACATGTCGCAGCTCCACGGTTACCGCACGGGGGGCACCGTGCACGTCGTCGTGAACAACCAGATCGGCTTCACCACGAACCCGGCCGACGCGCGCTCGTCGCCGTACTGCACGGACGTCGCGAAGATGGTTCAGGCGCCGGTCCTCCACGCGAACGGCGACGACCCGGAGGCAGTCGTCCACGTCGTGGACGTCGCGATCGAGTACCGCAACACGTTCCGGCGCGACGTCGTGATCGACCTCGTCTGCTATCGCCGGTACGGGCACAACGAGGGGGACGAGCCAAGCTACACGCAGCCCCTGATGTACCAGAAAATCAAGAGCCACACCTCGGTCGCGCATCTGTATGGCGAGGCGCTCGTTCGGCAGGGGCATCTCACCGCGGCCGAGGTGGACGGATTGTGGGCGTCGGAGAAGACCGGGCTGGAGCGCGCGTACGACGAAGCGCGCGGCACCCCGAAGGTTTCCTTCGTCGACTCTCTCGTCGTGCCGTCCGCGCCGCGCCTCCATCCGGAAGGCGACGCGCGCGCGCGCCTGGCGCGCATCATCCGCGCGGTTTCGACGGTGCCCGAGGGCTTCGAGGTTCACCCGAAGCTGAAGCCCCTCCTGAAAAAGCGCGCTGAGTACGGCAGCAGGAAGCCCGAGATCGACTGGGCCGGCGGCGAGATGCTCGCGTTCGGAATGCTGCTCCTGGAAGGAACGCCCGTGCGCCTCTCCGGGCAGGACTCCGGCCGCGGCACGTTCAGCAACCGCCACGCCGTCCTCGCGGACGTCGCGAGCGGCGCGGAATGGGTCCCGCTCAACACGATCGCGACCAAGCAGGCGCGCTTCGAGGTCATCGACAGCCTGCTTTCCGAGAACGCCGTTATGGGCTTCGAGTTCGGTTACGCCGTGACCGACCCGTCGACGCTCGTCCTGTGGGAAGCGCAGTTTGGCGACTTCGCGAACGGCGCGCAGGTCGTCATCGACCAGTTCATCTCGGGCTCGGAGCAGAAGTGGAATCAGCGCTGCGGCCTCGTGCTGCTGCTGCCGCACGGGCAGGAAGGGCAGGGGCCCGAGCACTCTTCGGCGCGCCTCGAAAGGTTCCTCACGCTGTGCGCCGAGGACAACCTGCGCGTCGCGAACGTCTCGACGCCGGCGCAGTACTACCACCTGCTGCTCAGGCAGATGGCAAGCGAAGAGAAGAAGCCTCTCATCGTGATGACGCCGAAGAGCCTTCTCCGTCACCCGAAGGCCGTCTCCACGCTGGACGACCTGGCGGACGGCACGTTCCATCCCGTCCTCGACGACGCCGCGTTCATCTCCGGTGGCGCGTCGCGCGTCCGCCGCGTCGTCGTCGCGAGCGGCAAGCTGATATACGAGCTGATGGTTGCGCGAGACAAGGCGGGGAAGGGCGACGTCGCGATCGTCCGCCTCGAGCAGTTCTACCCGTTCCCAGGACGCGAGCTCGGGCAGATCCTGAGCCGGTACCCCGGGGACGCGGAGCTCGTGTGGTCGCAGGAAGAGCCGCGCAACATGGGCGGCTGGCGCTTCGTGCGCGAGCAATTCCTCGACGGCCTCGTCGAAGGCGTGAGCCCAGCGCGCCCCCTCCGCTACATCGGCCGCCGCGACCTCGCGAGCCCGGCCCCCGGCTCGCACCACGCGTTCCAGATCGAGCAGGACGCGCTCGTGGCGGATGCGGTGCGGGTGGGAGCGAGGGAGAAGGCGACGGCGTAGACTTGGCGTCTCCTGCCACGGCGGTCTTGCGTGCTGAGGGCGAGAAGAAATGACGAAGGAAGAGTTCCTTAGGTATCTCAAAAAGGAAGTGAAGCGTTACGGGAAGAGCTACTCCCTCAATGAGGGGAAAGCATTCGGACTGTGGTACGCGGTCGAGAGCCTGGGCCTAGAAGAAGATGAGGCATACGAAGCCGTCTCGTATGACGGAGGAAACGACAAGGACATCGACTTCTTCCTCGTCGAGCCGGACGCTGAGCGAGTTCTGATCGGCCAGCTCAAGTTCAACGCGGCTGGTATGTACAAGGCGAAGAAGGCAGAACTGCTGTCGGTCATTCACGCGACGGAGTGGCTGAAGGACCCGGAGTCCTTGGAAAGGGACGGTCGTCGCGACCTCGCCGGAGCCGCAAGGGAGTATGCCGAAGCGATTGCCCATGGGTATTCCGTGGAGTACCTCTACGTGTTCTGTGGGGCACCGCATAAGGACGTTGACGATACGGCGCGGCAGTTCAACGTATCAGAGGCTGGAAACGTGCCGTCCCGTTCCTGTCGCGTGGTGAGCCTGTCGAGCCTCATCGCGGAACACAACGAGCGTATCGCTCAAGCGAGCCGCATCGAGACGGCCGTACTCAGTTGTTCGCCCGGTAAGGCATTCGAGGAGAAGGGCGAATTCGGTGAGGCTCTGGTGACAACGCTGGATGGACGACAGCTCAGAGACCTCTATTCGATTCATGGGGACCGTCTCTTTGACCGCAATGTCAGGTTGTATCTCGGGGCAAAGAAGGGAGGAGTGAACGCCGGTATTCGGGACACGATTGATTCCGAGGCCGATCGCCCGAAATTCTGGGCGTATAACAACGGCGTCACGTTCGTTTGCGACACCTATGAATTGACCGGTGGAGCACTAACACTCAAGAACTTCAGCATCGTCAACGGCTGTCAAACTACTGTGTCCATCGGGAACTCGACCGCGGCTGCGGCCCGAAAGGTTCGTGTTCTTGCGCGGTTTATCGCGGCGCCCGAGCGCGCCATTGATTCGATTATTAGGTTTACCAACTCGCAGAATCCAATTCGGGTCTGGGACCTTAGTTCGCAGGATAAGCTTCAAAAGAGGTTGAAGAAGCAGCTCGCGGAGCTGCCTCAACCTTTCTGTTACGTGCTTCGGAGGGGTGAGTCTCGCAAGCTATCCGCTCAGGAACGGAAGAGGTTCAAGCGAGCTGGCGTGGGTGCGCTGTGCATCATTCGTTCGGATCTCGCGGCGCAATACCTCGCAGCCTTCAGGGGAATGCCGGCTATCGCCTACAAAGATAAGGGGCGCATCTTCGCTGCACACTATGGCGAGGTGTTCCCAGATCAGATTCGCGCCGAAGAGGTCGTCCTCGTGTGCCAGGCTGCCTCCGCGGCGGCGGAGCTCGTGAAGAAAGAGCTCGAAGAGGCCGTTCAGAAAGGTCTGCCTGAGCGCGTTGCGATTTTGAAGCGCGGCGCAAAATTCTTTGTTCTCTCTGCCATGGCCATCGTGCTTCATGAGCGGAACGGCAAGACCTTCCTAAATCGACTCAAGGGCGAGGTCGCCGTGAGCAAGGCCACCGAAGGGCGTCTCAGAAACTACGCGGCGGTAGCGCTTCAGTGGTATGTCGAGGCGATGGAGGAACTGATCGAAGCGGGCACGGAAGCCTCAACCCTGGTGCGGAGCCAGGAATCCTGGAAGAAGATCGCTAGCAAGATCGTCGGACGATGGAAGGTCTTCAGCCTTGCCAAGGACGTCGTTAAGGGCGCTCTCCCTGAACTATAGGGCCCTAGGAAGCAGGGTACTCGCGCCGCGGCGCGACCGCTCTCTCGTACCCGGTCAGTCGTTTTGCGGCTCCACGGAGAAGCGGACTGCCTCGATGGAAGCTCAGCGAGGCGTTGGACACCTTGCGCCGTGATCCGGTGGCCTGACAAATACGATCCGGCCCGGGCTCCCGTCCACGTCGCGAACGAGATCGACACGCTGGCGGCGCCCGAGGTTCTTTGGGCGTGGCTGGTGCGCGCGCCCCTCTGGCCGTCCTGGTATCCGAACGCGAAGGATCTCGTCGTCGAAGGAGGAGCTTCGCAGCTAGCCCTCGGCGTGCGTTTCACCTGGCGCACGTTCGGCGTCGCCATCCGCTCCACCGTTCTCGAGTTCGAGCCCTGTGAGCGGATCGCCTGGAACGCTTTCGGAATCGGCGTCGACGCGTATCACGCGTGGGAGATCACGCCGACGCCGGCTGGCGCGCACATTCTCACGGAGGAGACGCAGTACGGCTGGGCGGCGCGGCTCGGGAGCATCGTGTTTCCGAACCGGATGTCGCGGTTCCATCAGATCTGGCTCGAGCAGCTCAGCCTTAAGGCTCGAGGCGGCCCGCCGACGCTTTAGGAAACGGCCGGTTCCGAAGCAGGCGTTCGCGGTCGCCCTCTTCCTGTCGGCCGTGATCAGGGCCCGCGAGGCCGACTACCGTAAGCACCCCTTTTCGTGTGCCGTCGAACCCGATATCGTGAGGGCGCTATGGGCGACACCGACCGCGCGTGCCGCTCCCGGTGTAACGTTCCCTGGCGTGACGAACCCGCTGCTGAACGACCGGGACGTTTCGTTCCTCCTCTACGAAGTCTTCGACGCCGCGTCGCTCCTCGCGCTCCCGCACTTCGCGGACCACTCACGCGAGACGTTCGACGCCTACATCGGCCTGTGCGCCCGGTTCGCCCGCGAATCGGTGTTTCCCGCGTTCAAGGCGGTGGACGAGGAGCCGCCGAGGCTCGTGGACGGGCAGGTTCTCGCCCACAGGCGGCTCCACGACATCTACCCGAAGATGCGCGAGATCGGCGTCTTTGCGGCGTCGCGGCCGTTCGACGTGGGCGGGCAGCAGCTGCCGCTGACGATCGCCACGACGGCCCACCTCTACATCATGGCGGCGAACCCGGCCGTCTACAGCTTCGCGGGCCTCTCGACGGGCGCGGCGCACCTGATCGAGGCGTTCGGAAGCGACGACCTGAAGGCGCGCTACATGACGCCGCTTTACGAGGGGCGCTTCTCGGGGACGATGGCGTTGACCGAGCCGCACGCCGGGTCGAGCCTCGCGGACGTGACAACGCGGGCCACGCGCGCGACACCCGCGGGAGATCACTTCCTCCTCTCGGGTGCGAAGATCTTCATCTCCGGCGGCGATCACGACCTCACGGAGAACATCGTCCACCTCGTCCTCGCGCGGATCGACGGCGCGCCGGCCGGCATCAAGGGCGTCAGCCTCTTCGTCGCGCCGAAGCGCCGCGTGACGGACGGCGGCCTCGCGCCGAACGACGTCCGGATCTCGGGCCTCGTCCACAAGATCGGATGGCGGTGTCTGCCCGCCGTCCTGCTCTCGCTGGGGGAGGCCGGCGACTGCCACGGCTGGCTCGTGGGGGAGCCGCACCAGGGCATTCCCTACATGTTCCAGATGATGAACGAGGCGCGCATCTCGATCGGCGCGGACGCCGTCGGCAGCGCGTCCGCGGCGTATCAGGAGAGCCTCGCCTACGCCGCTGCGCGGCCCCAGGGCCGGCCCCTCACGAGCAAGGACCCGCGGCTGCCGCAGGTCCCGATCCTCGAGCACGCGGACGTGCGCCGGATGCTGCTGCGCCAGAAGGCGATCGTGGAGGGCGGCCTCGCGCTCGTCCTCCAGACCGCGCTCTTTTCGGACCGCGCGCATCACGCGGCCACCGAGCCGGAGCGGAAACACGCACAGCTCCTCCTCGACCTCCTCACGCCGGTCGCGAAGAGCTTCCCGGCGGAAAAGGGCTTCGAGTCGAACGCGCTCGCGCTGCAGATCCACGGCGGCTATGGCTACACGAGCGAGTTTCTGCCGGAGGCGTGGCTGCGCGACCAGAAGCTGAACTCGATCCACGAGGGAACGACGGGGATACAGGGCCTCGATCTGCTGGGCCGCAAGGTGATGGCGAACGGCGGCGCGGCGCTGGTGGCGCTGGAGAAGGAAGTCTTTTTCGCCTGCCGGCGCGCGGAAGTCGCCGGCGTGGACGCGTCCTGGGTGGCCGCGGTGCGCGAAGCCGGCGCGAGCCTGAACGCACTGACGCAGGAGCTGGCCGCCCGCGGCCGCGCGGGCGATCCGGACGGGATGCTGCGCCACTCGGCGGACTACCTGGAGCTCTTCTCGACCTATGCCGTCGCGTGGCAGTGGCTGCTGCAGGCCGCTGCCGCGCGCGAGGGCCTCGCCCGCGAAGGCGGCTCGCGCGACCACTACGAAGGCAAGCTCGCGGCGGCGCAGTACTGGATCCGGACGGAGCTTCCGAAGAACGAGGTGCTCGCCGCCCTCTGCCGGGAGAACGAGGACAGTTACGCGCGGATGAAGCCGGGCTGGTTCTGAAGGCGGGCGGGTCGCCCGGAGCACCCCTCGTGCCATGATCCCGCGTCCCGACGGGAGGTCACGCATGGTTCCTTTTGTGAAGTCGATCGCTCGCGTTTACGCATCGGCTTCGTGCCTTACTCTGTCCGCCGCGCTTCTCGCCGCGAACGCCTCTGCGGCGCAGGTGCCGGTGCCGGCGAAATCGCCCGCCCCGCCCGCCGCCCAGTACCCCGCGCTGCCGAGCGAAATGCCGGCGAACTTCGTGCCGACGAGCGACGGCTTCGACCATGTGAGGCGCGAGGTGATGATCCCGATGCGCGACGGCGTGAAGCTGCACACGGTCATCCTCGTGCCGAAGGCGGCCCTGGGCGCAAAGGGCGCGCCGATTCTCCTCACGCGCACGCCCTACGACGCCGATAAGCTCACGACCGTCAACGAAAGCGCGCACCTCGGCCCGAGCCTCGACGGCTATGACAACGCCGTCGAGACGATCGTCGAGGGCGGCTACATCCGCGTCGTGCAGGACGTGCGCGGCAAGCACGGCTCCGAGGGAGACTATGTGATGAACCGCCCACTGCACGGGCCGCAGAACGCGACGCCGGTGGATCACGCGACCGACACGTACGACACGATCGACTGGCTCGTGAAGAACGTGCCGGAGTCGAACGGCAAGGTCGGCATCCTCGGCATCTCGTACGACGGATTCCTGCCGCTGATGGCGCTCGTGAATCCGCATCCGGCGCTCAAAGTGTCCGTGCCGATGAACCCGATGGTCGACGGTTGGATGGGCGACGACTGGTTCCACAACGGCGCCTTCCGCCAGCTCGGGATGTCTTATTTCTACGATCAGGAAGTGACCCGCAAGTCGGAGAAGAAATGGTGGACGAGCCACTTCGACGACTACGACACGTTCATGGAAGCGGGATCGGCGGGGGACCTCGGGCGCCGCCGGGGGCTGGAGCAGGTCGGCATGTGGAAGAAGGTCCTCGCGCATCCGAGCTATGACGCCTTCTGGCGCGACCAGGCGGTCGACCGGATCCTCGCGGCGCAGCCGTTGAAGGTGCCGGTGATGCTCGTCCACAGCCTGTGGGACCAGGAAGACATCTACGGCGCACTCGCCGTATACAAGACCATCAAGCCGAAGGATACGGGCAACGACAAAGTGTTTCTCGTGATGGGCCCGTGGCATCACGGCCAGGAGATCAAGGACGGCAGCGCGCTCGGCGCGATCAAATTCAACAGCGACACCTCCCTCACGTTCCGGCGTGAGATCCTGCGTCCTTTCCTCGACCAGTACCTCATGGACGGCGCGCCGAAGGCGGACATCGCGCCCGTCACGGCGTTCGAGACCGGGACGAACACGTGGCGGCGGCTGCCCGCCTGGCCGGCCGGATGCGCGAGCGGATGCGCGGTGAAGCCGACGCCTCTCTATCTCGCCTCCGGGTCGAAACTCAGCTTCGCCGCGCCGGTATCAGGCGACGCGTCCGCTCTCGCGTTCCAGGAATACGTTTCCGATCCGGCGAAGCCCGTGCCGTTCCATGCGCGCCCGATCGTTCCGAACAGCTTCGACAAGGGACAGAGCTGGAGGGAGTGGCTCGTGACGGACCAGCGGGAGGCGTCCGGGCGCACCGACGTCGCGGTCTTCAGGTCGGAGGTTCTGACCGCGCCGGTGAAGATCAGCGGCCAGCCGATCGCAAACCTGATTGCGTCGACGAGCGGGACGGACTCCGACTGGGTCGTGAAGGTGATCGACGTCTATCCGCCCGAGGTGGCCGGGCAGCCCAACATGGGCGGTTACCAGCTCGCAATCTCGATGGACATCTTCCGCGGCCGCTATCGCGAGAGCCTCGAGACGCCGAAAGCGATCGTCCCCGACAAGCCGCTTCTCTATACGTTCGCGCTCCCGAACGCGAACCATGTGTTCCTGCCGGGCCACCGCATCATGGTGCAGGTGCAGTCGAGCTGGTTCCCTCTCTACGACCGCAACCCGCAGACGTTCGTGCCGGACATCTTCTGGGCGAAGCCGGGCGACTACGTGAAGGCGACGCAGCGCGTGTACCACGCGCCGGGTCAGGCGAGCTTCGTGGAGCTGCCGATCGTGACGGCGCCTTAGGCCCGAATCCTGCTTCGACTCCTGAAGACCGTCCGGAGGTGTTGAACTGTCCTCCTGGGGGATCGCAAGGCTCCTGATCGCTGTTCTCCTGATCTCGGGCTGCTCGAGCACCCAGAAGGTCGAGAAGAAGGCGTTTCTCGCGGCCGGCCTCGCCCTCCAACGCGAGGCCCCGGAGCCGTCGTTCGAGGGCCTTTCGGACCGAGCTGGACCTCTTCCTCAATGACGAGCTGCAGGACCTGAAGGACCGCACGAAGCGCCAGGAAGAGAAGGAGCTCAGCCTTTACCGCAAGGTCTACGTGATCGGCTCCGCGGCCGCCGTGCTCGCCTTCACGTCCGGCACCCTGAACAACCCGGACAACCGCGGCGTCCAGTACGCGTTCGGCGGCGTGAGCACGGCCGTCGCCCTCACGGGTTTCGGGTTGTACCTCGCGCGCACGGGCCAGATGAAAGACTGCCGCGAGTTCCTGGACCGCGGCGGGCAGGAGCTGTCGGAGTGGGGTCGCTTCCATCTCGTGCCCTCGGCCGAGACGGTGCCGCGCGAGCTGTGGCTCGATTACGTGAACCGCGTGGCGGCGCTCCGCGCCCGCGAGTCCTGCCTGCGAATCCGCTGAGCCTGCCGGGACACGATCGGCTCGCTTCTTGCACGGACTGGAGACGCCGCGCGGTTCGGCCCTGGCCGGATGCGCAAAGGAGCGTCATGCGCCTCGTCTCGCCCCGCAATCTCCTCATTATTTCCGCCGTTCTCGCGGTCGCCGCGGCACCCGGGCTTCTCGCGCAGGGCGCCGGCGACGAGCAGGATTTTCAACAGACTGTCGCCCGGGTTGCATGGCTGACTGGTGAATCCTCGCTCCAACGCGGAGACGACCCCGACCACTGGCAGCCGCTGGCCGTGAACGTTCCGCTGACGATCGGCGACCGCGTCTACGCGAGCCCGACGGGGCGCCTCGAGCTGGAGGCACCCGGACTGCGCGCGTTCGTGGCTCCCGGGACCGAGCTCACGACGCTCAACCTGACCGAAGACGTCCAGCAGTACTCGATCTCGCAGGGGACGGCGACGTTCCGGCTCTCGCACCGCGACGACGAAGACGTCATCGAGATCGACACGCCGAACGCGGCCATCACGCTGGAGGTGACGGGCCTGTACCGCGTCAGCGTCGACGCGGAGGGGAACACGCGCGTTTCCGTCCGGCGCGGAGAGGCGCGCGTGGCGGCGGGCGGCGGCGAGGTATCGCTTCGGACGGGCGAGGAGATGCACGTCGACGGCCTCGACGCGCCGGAATACGACGTGTTCGCCCTTCCGCTCGCCGACTCGTGGGATCGCTGGGTGGACTCGCGCGAGAAGCGCCGGCACGTGGTCACGTCGTACGACTATGCCAGCGAAGACATCCTCGGCGCGTCCGATCTCGACGCCTACGGGCAGTGGGAGGACGTGCCCGAGTACGGTCACGTCTGGGCGCCTGCGAACGTGGGCGCGGACTGGGCGCCGTATCGGGTCGGGCGCTGGATCTGGCAGGACCCGTGGGGCTGGACCTGGGTCTCGGACGAGCCTTGGGGCTGGGCTCCTTACCACTACGGGCGCTGGATCACGCGCGCTTCACGGTGGTACTGGGTGCCGGTCTCTCCTAACGTGCGGCACGTTGCCTACGCTCCGGCGCTCGTGGCCTTCGTGGGAGGCGGTCCGGGTTGGTCCGGTTCGGTCTCGATCGGCGGCGGCGGCTTCGTGGGCTGGTTCCCCCTTGGCCCGCACGATCCTCTCGTTCCGTGGTGGGGGAGGCAGGCCCGCGCGCCGATCGGCCCCCAGAACGTCGCCTACTCCAATCGCGCCTTTGTCACCGTCGTGAACCACGGCTCGTTCGTCGGAGGGCAGCCGGCACAGGCCGGTCGCGTCCGGGACACCAAGATCGTCCAGGAACTCGGGAAACAGCCCGTTCTTCGCGGGCCACTTCCCATCCTCCCGACGCCGCAGTCCATCCGTCCCGCGTTCGTCGCGGGCCCCGGCATTCGCCCGCCCGATCGGATCGCGGCGCGCGCCGTAGCGGCCCGTCTCGCTCCGCCGCCCGCTCCGCCCGCCTTCACGGAGAAGCTCAACGCCATTCGCGCTAACGGCGGGGCTCCAATGACACCGGCCGCTGCGGGCAGCCTCGCCATTCAATCCAAGGCTGGCGTTCGGGCTGCGGTTCCGATCCGGCCCGTCACCCGGGACGCCGGCCGTGTGGAGCTCGCGCCGCGCCGCGACGCCGTCGATGCGCCGCCGCCAGACCCAATCCGGGCCGGCGGACGCGCGCTCGCGTCGCCGCAGGCCCCGTTCATTTCGCATCCGTCCGCCTCGCGCGAGAACGCACCGCCGATGCGCGTGGCGCCGGGCGCGGTGACGGCTCCGAGAAGCGTCGAGCAGGCCCGCCCGGCTCCTCGGGTCGAGCCGCAGGTTCAGCAGCAGCCCCAGGCCGAGAGGCGCGCCGTCAGCCGCGCGCCGCGCCGCGTGGCGCCTTCGGGTCCCGACCCCCTCCAGGCCTCCTCACGCGGGAAGGACGACAAGAGCACGAAGGAAAACAAGGGCAAGCCCGAAAAGGGCGAGGGGAAGCGCTAAGCGATGGCCGTCAGCGCAGTGACTCCATGATCTCGTCGAGCGCTTCGCGGCCGGGCCGGAGCTTTTCGAGGGGCAGATTGGTCAGGGGCTCGCCGGTGGAGCCGAGTGTCTCGGTGAGGGAAGGCTTCGACGGATCGATATACAGTATCCCGGTGAGGATCTCCTTTTTCCCGTGGCTCTCGTGGATGGTCTTCAGCGCCTTTTCCTTGTCGGTCGGGTCGTAATCGCGGCCCACGCCCCGGAACTTGAGGACGCTCCCGTCCGGGAATGCCACGTCTTTCGTGTCGCCCACGGGGATCTGGGCAAGGGTTTCCTCGAAGAACGGGACGAAGCCGATCTCGTGGACGGGCGTCTCGTGCTCCTTGGAATACTTGTAGCTCTTCGTGGAACCCTCGTGGTCGTTGAAGGTCACGCACGGGGAGATGACGTCGATGACCGAGGTGCCGTTGTGGGCGATGGCCGCCTGGAGGATCGTCTGGAGCTGTTTCATGTCGCCGGAGAACGAACGGGCCACGAACGTGCCGCCCAGCTCGATCGCCAGCGAACAGCAGTCGATCGGGATGAACTCGTTCACGGCGCCGCCCTTCTGTTTCGCACCGAGATCCGCGGTGGCCGAGAACTGGCCCTTCGTGAGGGCATACACGCCGTTGTCCTCGATGATGTAGACGAGCGGCAGGTTCCGCCTCACGAGGTGGACGAACTGGCCGATGCCGATGGAGGCCGTGTCACCGTCGCCGGAGATGCCGATGCCGTGGAGCGTGGGGTCCGCCACGAGGGCGCCGGTCGCGATGGACGGCATCCGGCCGTGAACGCCGTTGAAGCCCCAGGCGCGGTTCAGGAAATAGGCCGGCGTCTTCGACGAGCAGCCGATCCCCGAGAACTTCGCGACCTTGTGGGGCTCGATCCCCATCTCGTAGAACGCGTTGATGATCTGTTTCGTGATGACGTCGTGCCCGCAGCCGAGGCACAGCGTGGACTTTCCGCCTTCGTAGCTGGCCTTCGGCAGGCCGATGCGGTTCGTCCTGGAGGCCGGTGCGGCCGATGGAGCCGGTAGACCTGGAGTATTCGGGGACGCGCTCATGCGTCGAGCCCTCCCTTCTGCGCGTCCGAGCCGCCGGTCCGGGACGCGGATGCGTCGCCCCGGACTCCGTCGATCACGGTGGTCGCGTCGAGGGGGAGACCGTTGTACTGGCGGACCGACACGAAGCGCGTGGCGAGCTCGGGGAGCTCGTCGCGGAGGATCGTGACGAGCTGCCCGTCGCGGTTCTGCTCGACGACGTAGATGCGCTCGTGGCGCCGCATCCAGTTGGCCGCCTCCGCGTGGAGGGGCAGCGAGCGGAGCCGGCAGTAGTCGAGCGACACGCCGAACGTCGCCGCGAGCTTGTCGCGGGCCTCCGTCGTGCCGTAGTGGGACGTGCCGTACGCCAGCAGCCCCGCCGTCGCGCCGGGGCGGTCCTGGATCTCGGGCTTCGGCACCATCGTCCGCGCCGTCTCGAACTTCTTCACGAGGCGGTTGACGTTGTTGACGTAGTCCTGGGGTTTCTCGGAGTACTGCGCCTTGTCGTTGTGGCCCGAACCGCGAGTGAAGAACGCCGCGTAGGGATTCGGGGTTCCGGGCAGAGTGCGGTAGGGGATACCGTCGCCGTCAACGTCCTTGTACCGTCCCCATGTCTCCTTCACCTTCTCGATTCCGGCGGCGTCGAGCACTTTGCCGCGATGGAAGGGCCCAGTCGGGTATGGAAACGGGTCGGCCATCCAGTTGTTCATGCCGAGGTCGAGGTCCGACATGACGAAGATCGGCGTCTGGAGCTGCTCGGCGAGGTCGAAGGCCTCCTGAGCCATCGTGAAGCACTCTTCAGGGGAGGCGGGGAAGAGGAGCGGATGCTTCGTGTCGCCCTGCGAGTTGAAGTAGCAGAGGAGGATGTCTCCCTGCATCGTGCGCGTCGGGAGCCCGGTGGACGGCCCGGTGCGCTGGACGTCGAACAGGACCGCCGGGATCTCGGCGTAGTAACCGAGGCCGATGTACTCGGACATGAGCGAGATGCCGGGTCCGGACGTGGAGGTGAACGAGCGGGCGCCCGCCCATCCGGCGCCGAGCACCATGCCGATAGAGGCGAGCTCGTCCTCGGCCTGGAGGATCGCGACGTTCTTCTTCTTCGTGACCGGATCCACCCTCAGGTCGTCGCAGAAGTCGATGAAGGACTCGCACAAGGAGGACGACGGCGTGATGGGATACCACGCGCACACCGTCGCGCCGCCAAAGACGCATCCGAGCGCCGCGGCCATGTTCCCCTCGACCATGATCTTTCCCTGTGTCGCATTCATGCGCTCGACGCGGAAGGGGATCTTGGCCGGGAAGTTCTGCGCGGCGAACTCGAGGCCGAGCCGCATGGCGTTGATGTTCAGGTCGATCGCCTTCTGCTTGCCCTTCAGCTGCTTCGCGATGGCCTTCTCGACCTCGACGGGGTCGATCCCCATGAGGTCGGCGACGACGCCGACGTAGATCATGTTCACGATGAGCTTGCGGAGCTTGGCGTGCTCGGGCGCCGAGGCGATCTTGACGACGAGCTCCGAGAACGGAACCGCGTAATAGGTCACGTCGTCGCGCTTCTTGCCGGGGTTCTCGAGCCCGAGTTTCTTCTCGCAGACGACGTGGGCGCCGGCGCGCACCTCGCGGACGTCGTCGTCGGCCGTCTCGGGATTCATGCAGACGAGCACGTCGAGGTCGCGCTTGCGCGCGATATAGCCGTGCTTGCTCGCGCGGATCGTGAACCAGGTGGGCAGGCCCTGGATGTTCGACGGGAACAGGTTCTTGCCGGAGACGGGGACGCCCATGCGGAAGATCGACCGCATGAGAACGCTGTTCGCCGTCTGCGAGCCCGACCCGTTGGCCGTGGCGACCTGCAGCGAGAAGTCGTTGACGACGGCCTCGCCGGACGCGCCGGCGCGGGAAGTCGTCTCTGTGAGAACGCTCGACATACGGCTTTTTCCTTCCGGGGCCGCGGACCTTCGTGACCCTCTGCGGGCCGCGGCAAATGAGACTCGATCTTAACGTCTCCGGCCGCGTGAAACAATCGAGACGTGCGCGTCGTCTCTCTCTGCCCGTCGATCACGGAAAGCCTCGTCGCGATGGGCCTCGCGGACGCCCTCCGCGGCGTGACGCGCTACTGCATTCACCCGAAGGAGGCGCTCGCCGGAATTCCGCGCGTGGGCGGCACGAAGAACCCCGATCTCGAGGCTATTCGCGCACTTAGGCCGGATCTTGTTTTTTGCAATTCGGAAGAGAACAGGGGAGAAGACATCGAGCTGCTCGGACGGGAGTTCAGGGTTGACGTCTCGCACCCGAGAACGGTTGCCGAAATCCCCGCGCTGCTGCGGCATTTCGGAAGATTGACGGGGAGGGAAGAAGAGTCGGAGAAGATTTCTTTGAAGGTGGAGGAGGCTCTGGCCCGCGTCGAGGTGGGCATGGGCTTTCGTTACGTCTACCTCATCTGGAAAGACCCGTGGATGAGCGTCGGCCCGCGGACGTACATCGCCGACCTGCTCCGCCGCGTGGGGGGCTCTCTTTCATTCAAAGAAAAAACATTCTCCGAATCCGACTATCCGACTTTCTCAGAATCCGAAATCATTGCCTCTTCCCCCGACGTCCTGATTCTGCCGGACGAGCCATATCGTTTCCGCGAGCGTGACGCCGCGTTCTGGCGCGAGCGCCTTCCCGCCTCCCGCGTCGTCCTCGTATCCGGCGACGATTTCTGCTGGCACGGGGTGCGGACGCTCCGAGGCCTCGAAGCCGCGGCGGCTCTCGCCGCCGCCGCGCCCGGAGGTTTCGCCCCTATTGCCGCCGCATGAGGTCGAGGAACTCCTCCCGGACGGCCTTCTGGAGGAAGATCCCGCGAATGGCCGAGGTGACCGTCACGGCACCCGGCTTCTTGACGCCGCGCATCTCTATGCAGAGGTGCCGGGCCTCGATCACGACCATGACCCCCTGAGGCTTCAGCTCTTCCTCGAGAAATCCCGCGACCTGTTCCGTGAGGCGCTCCTGAAGCTGCGGGCGCCGCGCGAAGAAGTCGAGGAGCCGCGGCAGTTTCGAGAGGCCGACGATCTTCTCGTTCGGGATATACGCGATCGTCCCGTGCCCGTAAAAAGGCACGAAGTGATGCGCGCACATGGAGTAGAAGGGGATCTCCTTCTCCATGACCATGGCCGTGTAGTGCTCTTCGTTTGGAAACGTCGTGAGCTTCGGGCGCGTGCCGACGTCGAGGCCCGAGAAGATCTCGAGATACATCTTGGCGACCCGGATGTCCGTGTCGACGAGATTCGGATCCTTGTCGGGACATAGCCCGAGAATCCGGATGATCTCCTTCACGTGGCCGGCGATCTGCGGGATGCGCGGGTCCGGAGCGTGGCCGTTCTCGAGGGTGACCGAGAGATCCTGGGTGAGGTTTTGCGGGCTCATGCGGGCATCATACGAAAGGCAGGGGAGGACGGATGGCCCACGAAGACGAGCGGAAGGCGCGGGCGACGCGCATCGTCGCCACGATCGCCCGGAACGCGGAGAGCCCGGGAGCGCTCGCGGCGCTCCTCGAGGCGGGTGTCGACGTCGTCCGCCTGAATGGGGCGCACTGCGCGGCCGGAGAAATTTCCCGCCGCGTGGCCCTCGTGCGTCGCGTGTCGCGATCCCGCCGCTTGCCGACGGGCGTTCTTCTCGATCTCGGCGGTCCGAAAATCCGCGTCGGCGCGCTTCCCGGCGCGCCTCTGTCTCTCGTGAACGGCCAGACAGTGGAGCTTTTCCCCGGCGCTCTCTCACCGAAGGCGCCGGGCGGCGCGGCGCGCCTCGCGGTGACCTATCCGGCGCTCCTGAAGGACATCGAGCCGGGCGCCGAGATCCGCCTCGACGACGGGCGGATCAGGCTGCGCGTGCAAAAGCGCGTCCGGCGCGCCCTCTTTGCGACGGTCGAGATGGGGGGCCGCGTGAGGAGCGGGGCCGGGGTGAACTTCCCGAACTCCGTCCTGTCCGCGCCCGCGCTCACGGCGAAAGACCGGCGGGATCTCGCCGAGGGCCTCGAGGCCGGGGTGGATTTCGTCGGACTCTCGTTCGTGCGGAGTCCGGCGCACGTCGCGCACCTTCGCCGGCTCCTCGCCCGCGTCGCACCCGAGCACCGCCCCTGGATCGTGTCCAAGATCGAGCGGAAGGAGGCCCTCGCCGTTCTCGACGAGCTCGCCGCGGTTTCCGATGTCCTCATGGTCGCCCGGGGAGACCTCGGCGTGGAGATCGGCCTCGCGAACGTGCCGCGCGCCCAGCGCGAGATTCTCGCGGCGGGCCGCCGGCACGGCGTGCCCGTGATCGTCGCGACCCAGATGCTCGAATCGATGATCGAGAATCCGACGCCGACGCGCGCGGAAGTGTCGGACGTGGCTGGCGCCGTCCACGACGGAGCGGACGCCGTGATGCTGTCGGGCGAGACGGCCGTGGGCGCGTGGCCCGTCGAGGCCGTCAAGGCGATGGCCGAGATCGCGCGCGAGGCCGAGGTGCCGGAAGCGGGCTTCGTGCGCGAGGACGTGTCGCGTCCTCCGGCCGGCGATTTCGCCGCGGTCGTGGCGCATACGGCGGCCGGGATGGCGCGCGAAGCGCACGCCGCGGCCATGGTCGTCTACACGGAATCGGGGCGGACGGCGCGCCTCGTGTCGAAGAACCCCCTTTCGATTCCGGTGCTTGCGTTCACCTCGCGGGAGCGGGTGCGGCAGAAGCTGACCCTGCTCCGCGACGTCACGTCTTTCCGCGTCTCTGAGACGCGGAGCGTCGAGGCGCTGATTCGCGCCGGAGACGCCGTCCTGTCCCGGCTGCCGGGGCTCGCCGGCGCGGTCGTCGTCGAAATCTCGGGAACCGCGCACGCGGAAGGCGCGACGAACACCGTGCGAGTGAGGCGCCTGCCGCGTTGAACGCCGGTCAGTCGCTGCCAGGCGCGTCGTCGTCGGCGGGCGCGGGCGGGATCGCCGGCGGTTTCGGGACGCCCCTAGGCGCGATCTCGAGGTCCTCGCCGTCCATTTCGTCCGGGTCATAGTCCACGCCGAGATACGACAGGAGGGTGGGAGCGAGGTCCACGGTCCGCGCCGCGTGGAGGATGCCCGGCGTCACGCCGGGACCCGCGAAAAGGAGTGGAACGACGGTCTCGCTCCGCGAAAGCGAGCCGTGGCCGGCGGTGTATCCCCTCGTGAACCCGTAGCCGTCCTGGGGCGAGATGAACACGTCTGGCGACCTCGGGGAGTCGAAGAACTCCGGGAGCTGCACGACGAGGTCGGGGAATTCCGTCTCGGCCGTCGCCTCGAGCCATTCGTCCGGATCGTGGGCGAAACCGACGAGGGGCGCGGCGGCGGAATGGGCGTAGCCGAGCGGGTCGTCTCCTTCGAGGACGCGGTACAGGTAGAGCGATTCAAGGCCGTCGCGGTCGTCTCGCACGATCTCGGCCCGGCCGGACGGGCCGTAGAGGGCCACCGTGCCGGAGGAGGGACCCCGCGTCGCGACGAGGCGGACCTCCGGCGCGCGGGCGAGCGTTGCGGCGAAGAGCGAAGCGTCTGGGATCTTCAGGGGCGCGCCGGACGGGGCGCGCGGCTTCCGCTTCCGGCGCGGCGCGCGGAACGCGCTCGGGACGTCTTCGGGCGGCCGGTTCGCTGGGAGCCAGATCATGACGCCGCGGTAGGCCCCGACGGCGATCATGGCGTCCCCGACGTCGTAGGCCTTGTCCTTCCGCCGCGCCGGGACGAGGACGCAGTCGCCCTTGCTGCAGTCCGCCTCGGTGGGGTTCGCGCGGAGGGCACGGTTCACGAGCTCGTTCGCGTCGACGGTCGTGCCGTACGAGCTATTGCCGTGGTCGCCGACGAGGACGAAGAGGATCCGTTCGTCGAGATGCCGGCGCCTGAGACGACGCAGGAGGCGTCCGAACGCCTCGTCGATCGCGGACATCGTGTCCTGGAACTCTCGGCTTTCGAGCCCGCTCACGTGCGCGACTTCGTCAGTGCCGACGAAGTGCGCAAAGACGAGCGGCGGCACGCGTCCCGCGGCCGCCGCGCCGGCATAGGCGTCGCCGATGTCGTCGAGCGTCTTGCGGTCCAGGAAAGACCATTCGTTGCGCGCGTACGAGGCGACGACCGCGATCCGGTTGCGCGCGTACACGGAGACGCCCCGTGCGAGCGGGGTCGTCACGGCGACGGTATCGCCGGGGAGCCGCTCGAAGAGCGTCCGCGCCTCGGGCACGAGGTAGTCGGTAGACGAGAAGATCCCGAGGATGTTCGTGTGCGCTTCGCGGACCTGCAGTCGCCGGTCGAGCCAGATGTTCGCGGGGATCCCGTGATGGCCCGGCAGGAGGCCCGTCTCGAGGGAGGCGAGGTTCGGATAGGTGTCGCTCGGGACCGAGGCGACGGCGGTCTTCACGCTCAGCCCCCGATCCACGATGCGGGCCTTGAGGTTCGGGAGGGCACCCGCCTCGACGAGCCTCTCGAAGGCCTCGCCCGACAGTCCGTCGAAGAGGAGGAGGCAGACGGAGGGCCCCGAATCCGCGGAGACTTTCTCGGCGGCCGTCCGCACGCGGGCGTGTATCGAGCAGCCCGACCCCTGCACCAGGAAAACGCCGATCGCGACACTCGCGGCCGCCCGGGCGGCAGGGGAAGTCGGGCGTCTCACGCCGGAAGGGTACCCGATGGCGCGGCCCGCCCCGCTGCTACCATGCGGTCGTGACCGCTTTTCGGGGCGCCGATCTGCATTGCCACTCGACGTTCTCGGACGGCCTCGAGTCGCCCGCGCAGCTCGTGCAGAGGGGTGTCGACGCCGGTCTTTCGGTGCTCGCGCTGTCCGATCACGATGCCATCCACGGCCTGCCCGAATTCGAGGCCGCGGCGAAAGGCACCGGCCTCGTGACCGTGACCGCGAGCGAGCTTTCAACGCGCTGCGACGGGGACGACGTCCACGTCCTCGGCCTCTTCCTCGATCCCGACGAGCCGGAGCTTCGCGCGCGGCTCGCCCTGTTTCGCGAGGACCGCGACACGCGCGGGAACGCGATGGTCGAAAAGCTCCTCGCCCTCGGCCTGCCGCTCGACATCGAGGAGATCCGCGTCGTCGTCGGCGAGGGCGCCTTCGGCCGCCCGCACATCGCGCGTGCGATGGTCGCGAAGGGATACGTCAAGACGCTCGACGAGGCGTTCGACCGATTTCTCACGCGCGGCAAGCCCGCCTACGTGCCGAAGCCGAAGTGGAGCCTCGAGGAGGCGATCGCGGCCATTCGCAAGGCGGGCGGGCTGTCGGTCGTCGCGCATCCGATCTGGTACCGCGATCCCGAGAAGGTCGTCTCCCTCGGCGTCGCCGCCGGCCTCGACGGCCTCGAGGTGATCCACGCCGACCAGGACGGACAGAAGGAGAACGCGTTCGGAGTCCTCGCCGAGCGCGCGGGCCTTCTCAAGTCGGCCGGATCGGACTACCACGGCCCGCCGGAGGGCCGCAAGCGCATCGGAGCCTGCAAGCTCGACGAGGAGAACTGGGACTGGATGGTCGCCGCCGCGACGAAGCGTCGCGCCGAGGCGGGCCGTCCGTCCCTCGATCTCCGCCCGCGGTAGGCGGGGTTTCCCACCTGGCCGCCCGGCCGCGATATTCTTCCCGACCCCGATGTCCGCCGTCGCTCCCGCCGGCTCCGAAGTCCTTCCCGCGCGTCCCGACGCCGAGCGGAGCCTTTTGGGCGCGATCCTCATCGACGGCTCGCTCCTGTCGCGCGTCATGGAGTTCCTCGTGCCGGAGGACTTCGCGAGCGACGCGCACCGGCTCGTCTACGAGGCGTGCCTCGCGCTCGCGGACCGGCGCGAGGGCGTGGACCTCGTGATGGTGCAGAGCGAGCTCGAGAAGACGGGTCGGCTCGAGCGCGCGGGCGGCCCGGCGGTCCTCTCGGCGCTGGTCGACCGGGTGCCCGACGTCGAGAACGTCGAAAGCTACGCGCGTCTCGTGCGCGAGGCCTCGCTCCGGCGCCTCGTCATCTTCCAGTCGCGGCGCGCGATCCGCGATGCGGTCTTGGCCCCCGACGCCGAGACGGTCCTCGAGAACGCGCAGCGCGATCTCGTGGAGATCGCGAAGGGCTCGATCCGGGGCGGCTTCGTGAAGCTCTCGACGATCGCCGAGAAGAACGAAGTCGAGATCCAGAACATCCACGGGCGCGGCACCATGCTCACGGGCCTGCCGACGGGATTCACGCGCCTCAACGCGCTTACCCAGGGTTTCCAGAAGACCGACCTCATCGTCGTCGCCGCCCGCCCGGGCATGGGGAAGACCGCGTTCGCGCTCAACATCGCCTCGTATCTGACGATTCATCAGAAGCACGTCGTCGGCTTCTTCTCGCTCGAAATGTCGGCCGAGCAGCTCGGCTTCCGCATCCAGTGCGCCGAGGCGCGGGTGAACCTCCAGCGCCTGCGCGAGGGCCGGCTGTCGAAGGAAGAGAAGAAGGCGCTCTTCTTCTCGACGCAGCAGATGCGCGAGGCACAGCTGTTCGTCGACGACACGCCGGCCGTCACTCTCCTCGAGATGCGCGCCCGGGCGCTTCAGCTCAAGCAGCGGCACTCTCTCGACGCGCTCTTCGTCGACTATCTCCAGATCATGGGATCGCGCGGCAAGGTCGAGAACCGCACGCAGGAGGTCAGCGCCTTCTCGCGCGGCCTGAAGGCGCTCGCGAAGGAGCTCGCCGTGCCGGTCATCGCCCTCTCGCAGCTCTCGCGGCGCACCGAGCAGCGGGGTTCCGAAAAGGAGCCCGTGCTGTCGGACCTGCGTGAGTCGGGGGCCATCGAGCAGGACGCCGACGTCGTTCTCTTCCTGTCCCGGCCCGAGTACTACGACAAGGACACCGAGCAGAAGAACGTGTGCGACGTGGTCATCGCCAAGCAGCGCAACGGTCCGACCGACCGCTTCACGCTCGGCTGGTCTGGGGAGTACACGCGGTTCTCGGACCTCGCGATGATCTCCGAGGGTCCGGGACTCTGACCTTGCCCCTCCGTCCCACGCACGCCGTCGTCGACCTCGACGCGCTCGCGTCGAACTACCGGGCGATCGCGCGCGCGCTGCCGGCGGGCTGCGTCCCGATGCCCGTCGTCAAGGCCGACGCGTATGGCCACGGCGCCGCGCACGTGGCGAAGCGCCTCGCGGCCGAGGGCGCGCGTGTGTTCGCGGTCGCCGTCGTGGAAGAAGGCCTCGAGCTCAGACGGGCGGGAATCTTGCATCCGATCCTCGTGATGGGCTGGATAGGAAGGGATCAGCTTGGCTCCCTCATGCAGGGAGGGCTTACGGCTAATATCCACTCGGCGGAACAGGCTGAGGAATTGAAGAATTTCCTAGAAACGGAAGAGGGAAAGGGAAATTCACCTCTTCCCGTTCACCTCAAGCTCGACACCGGGATGACGAGGCTCGGAGTCCTGCCGGGTGACGTTCCGCGAGTCCTCGACCTGCTCGACGAAGCGGGGGAGAAGATTGTCTTAGAAGGTGTATTTCAGAACTTCGCGTCGAGTGACCGCCCGGACGACCCCCAGACCGAGGCGCAGACCTACGCCTTCGAAGAAATCCTCTCCCTGGTTCTTTCCCGCGGCCACCGCCCGACCATGATCCACACCGACAACAGCGCGGCGATGCTGGCGGGTCTCAAGAATTTCCCTTCTTCCCCTTCTAAGAAATCTTCTCTGTTCGAAATCTCCCATGTCCGCCCCGGCCTGGCCCTTTACGCGCGGGTCCCCGGTCTCTCCTCCGAAGCAAATGATTCTTTTCGCGACGTGATGTCCTTTGTCTCCGTCGTCGACCAGGTGAAGACCGTCCCCGCAGGGGCGCGGGTGGGCTACGGCGGTACGTTCGTCTCCACGCGGGCGACGACCCTCGCGATCGTGCCGGCCGGATACGCCGACGGCGTGCCACGGTCGCTGTCCGGGCATGGTGCGGTGCTGATCGCGGGGAAGCGCTGCCCGCTCGCGGGGCGCGTCTCGATGGACCTCACGACCGTGGACGTCACCGACCTGCCGTCCCCGCCCCGACGCGGCGACGAGGCGGTCTTCTTCGGCCGGCAGGGTAGCGCGCGGCTGGGCGTCGACGAGGTCGCGGCCGCGGCCGGCACGGTCTCGTGGGAGATCCTTTGCGGTGTCGGCCCGCGAGTGCCACGTATCATACTTTCCGGAGGGAAGATCGTGGCGCGGGAGTCGAAGTTTCTGTGAGCGCATTTTTCGAGTTCTTCGGGCGCGGGCTCCTGAACGTGATGGAGGGCGTCGGCCGCTTCTTCGTGCTCCTCGGCATGACGGCTCGCGGCGTCGTGATGCCTCCGTTCACGCCCGTCGCGACGGCACGCCAGGTCGTGCGCGTGGGCGTGGACTCGGTCCCGGTCGTGCTCCTGACCGCGTTCTTCACGGGAGGCGTCCTCGCCCTTCAGACGTTCAAGGGCTTCCAGCGGTTTCACGCCGAGGGGTACATCGGCTCGGTCGTGGCGCTCTCGATGCTGCGCGAGCTCGGGCCGGTCCTGACGGGTCTCATGGTGACCGGACGCGCCGGCAGCGCGATGGCGGCCGAGCTCGGTTCGATGCGCGTCACCGAGCAGATCGACGCGCTCGTTTCCCTCGCGACCGATCCGGTGCAATACCTCTTCGTGCCGCGGGTCCTCGCGTCGATCCTCGTCGTCCCGATGCTGGTCGTTCTCGCGGACGCGATCGGCATCATGGGCGGGTATCTCGTCGCCGTGAGTTATCTCGGCGCGAATCCCGTCGTTTACATGAACAACACCTTCCAGTTCCTCTCGATGGAGGACATGACCTCGGGCCTCATCAAGGCAGCGGCGTTCGGCTTCCTCCTTTCCCTCATCGGCTGCCAGTGCGGTTACGACACGCAGGGCGGCGCCGAGGGCGTGGGCGTCTCGACGACGAAGGCCGTCGTCATGGGCTCCCTCGCCATCCTCATCGCGGACTTCTTCCTGACGAAGGTGCTGTTTTGAGCGCGGCGAAGGACGCCCCGCCCGCCGTGAAGCTCACGAAAGTCACGAAGAGCTTCGGGACGAAAACGGTGCTCTCCGGGCTCGACCTGACCGTCACGAGGGGCGAGTCGCTCGTCCTCGTCGGGCAGTCGGGGATCGGGAAAAGCGTCCTCCTGAAACACGTCGTCGGGCTCCTGAAGCCCGATTCGGGTACCGTCGAGATCGACGGTGAAGACCTGTGGAAGGTGTCGGCCAAGGACCGCGACCGCCTGCGGCGGAAGTTCGGAATGTCGTTCCAGGAAGGCGCGCTCTTCGACTCGATGAGCGTGGGAGAGAACATCGCCTTTCCGCTCACGCGCCACACGAAGAAGTCGAAGAAGGAGATCGCCGATCGCGTGGCGGAGTGCCTCGATCTCGTGCGTCTCCCGGGGATCGAGGAGAAACGCCCGTCCGAGCTGTCGGGAGGAATGAAGCGCCGCGTGGGCTTCGCGCGCGCGATCGCGCTGCAGCCCGAGATCCTCCTCTTCGACGAACCCACGACCGGCCTCGACCCGATCACGACGGACGTCGTCGTGAAGGTGATCGAGGAAATGCGCGCCCGGCTCAAACCGTCGGCGATCACGATCACCCACGACCTCAAGGTCGTCTTCGGAATCGCGGACCGCGTCGGACTGCTCTCGGGAGGCAAGATTCTCGTGGACATGACCCCGAAGGAATTCGAACAGTCGAAGGATCCGCGCGTCGCGGCCTTCGTGACCGGTGACAGCGAGCTCGCGCCTCCGGAGGCCGAGCCCGAACGGCGCCCGGCGGCTGCGTCCGCCGAGGCGCATCCATGAGGGAGACCGCATGACGACCACCGCGAAAATTGGAGCGTTCTTCGTCGTCGTTCTCCTTGCCCTGGGTGTCCTCATCCTGAAGATCGAGGACATCCATTTCGGGAAGAAGGCGCGCACGAACTCCGCGGACGCGCACTTCAAGGACGTCGCGGGCCTCGACGACAAGTCCGCCGTCCGGATTGCCGGCGTGCGCGTCGGAAAGGTGGACGGCATCTCCCTCCGGCCGGACGGCACCGCGTTGGCCCACCTCGCTCTCGACCCGAACGTCGAGCTCCACCAGGGCGCGATCGCGCAGGTGAGGTCCCTCGGCATGCTCGGCGACAAATACGTCGAGCTGAGCGCGGGCGACCCGGCGGCCCCGCGCCTTCCGAATGGAGCCCTCCTCGAGGGGTCCTCGGGGACGGGATTCGACGACATCGCGAAGCTCGCCGCGGACATCGGAAAGGACCTGAAGGAAGTCTCGGGCGCCATGGCGGGGTCTCTCGGCGGCCCGAAGGGCGAAGAGAAGCTGGACCGGATCGTCGACAACCTCGGCCGGCTCGCCGAGTCGCTGCGCGAACTCGTGGATGCGAATCGGGGCAACGTCGACGTGATGCTCGCGAACCTGCGGGCGCTCTCGGACCAGATGAAGCTGACCGTCGCCCGCGTGGACCGCATGCTCGACGAGAACCGGACCGGCGTGAAGGACACGATCTCGAACATGGACGAGGTCACGGGCAAGCTGAAGACGACGGCCGACAACCTGAATTCCATCACCGGCAAGATCGACACGGGACAGGGCACGCTCGGAAAGCTCCTGAACGACGACGAGACCCACAAGAACGTGAACGACGCGCTGAAGTCCGTGAAAGAGGGCGTCGAGTCGCTCTCGGGGACGCTCGGGCGCCTCAATCGCCTGCAGCTCGACATCGGATTCCGGGCCGAGTACGCGACGCGGCCGAGGGGCGGCAAGTACTACTTCACGCTGGACGCGATTCCCCGCGAGGGGAAGTTCTACCGGCTCGAGATCGGCGCGATCCCGAACGGCAAGCGCGAGGACGTCCTCGAGTCCTCCACAGTCACGTTCCCGGACGGCAGCCAGCAGACGATCACGACGACGGGTCAGCGCTACGTGGACCAGTTCGTTCTCTCGGCGCAGCTCGGGTACAAGTTCCGGAACACGATCCTCCGGGCCGGAGTCATCGAAGGGCGTGGGGGTCTCGCGGTCGAGCAGACCTTCAGGGCCGACGCGTTTCGCCTCGCGGGGGAAGCGTGGGACTTCACGCGGCCGGACCTGAACGGGCACGTGAAGCTCTACACCCGCTGGAACGCGAGCCCGAACCTCTACGTGACGGGCGGCGTCGACGACCTCCTGAATCCGGGGCTGAGGTCGCCGTTCATCGGTGCGGGCATCCGCTGGAAGGACGAGGACCTCAAGGCGATCATGGGCAGCATCCCGATTCCGAAGTAGCACCGCGGAGAATGGCCCGCAAAGCCGCCACCGTCTTCTCCTGCACGGCCTGCGGGGCGCAGAGCCCGCAGTGGATCGGGCGCTGCCCCGAGTGCGGCGCGTGGAGCACCCTCGTGGAGGAGCGCTCGGCCGACGCGCCCCCGCGCGGCGGCGCGGCTTCGGCGTCTTTGGCGACTTCTTCTTCGTCCGGGGCCGTTCGGCTCTCCGACGTCGCCGCCGCGGCGGTGCCGCGCATCCCGACGGGGATCGCCGACATGGACCGCGTTCTCGGCGGGGGCCTCGTGCCGGGTTCGGTCGTCCTCGTGGGCGGGGAGCCGGGCATCGGCAAGTCGACGCTCCTGCTCCAGGTCGCGGACCGCCTCTCGGAACGGGTAGGGAGTGTCCTCTACGTCAGCGCGGAAGAGTCCGCGCAGCAGGTGAAGATGCGGGCGGACCGGCTCAACGCCTCGGCGCCCGGCCTCTTCCTTCTGCCCGAGACCTCTCTCGAGAACATCCTCGAAGCGGCGAAGGCCCGCGATTTCGGGGCGATCGTGGTGGATTCGATCCAGGCGATCGCCTCGGCGGATTCGCCAGCCGCCGCCGGCTCGGTCACGCAGGTGCGCGCCTGCGCCAGCAGCCTGCTGGTGCTCGCGAAGACGACGGGCGTTCCGGTTTTCCTCATCGGCCACGTCACTAAGGACGGGACGCTCGCGGGCCCCAAGACGCTCGAGCATCTCGTCGACGCGGTTCTTTCCTTCGAGGGCGAACACTTCCACGCGCACCGTGTCGTGCGGGCGCTGAAGAACCGGTTCGGCCCCGTGCACGAGCTCGGGATCTTCGAGATGACGGGCGCGGGCCTCGTCGAGGTCGCGAACCCGTCGGCGTTCTACCTCGGAAGCGGCGCGGGAGCGCGCCCCGGTTCGGTCGTGCTCGGCGGCGTGGAGGGCACGCGGCCGCTCCTCCTGGAAGTCCAGGCCCTCACCGTCGAAGCGAAATACGGGAGTCCGCGCCGCACCGCCATCGGCTTTGACGGCACGCGCCTCGCCCTCCTTCTCGCGGTCCTCGAGCGGCACGGCGACGTGAAGCTCTCTTCGTACGACGTCTTTTTGAACGTGGCGGGCGGGGCGGAGAGCGCCGAGCCCGCCGCGGACCTCGCCGTCGCGGCCGCCGTGGCGGGCAGCTTCCGCTCCCGAGCGCTTCTGTCCGGCACCGTCGTGTTCGGCGAAGTGGGGCTCCTCGGCGAAGTGCGGGCGGTTTCGGACGCGGTGCTCAGGCTGAAGGAAGCGGTGTCGCTGGGCTTCCGCTCGGCTCTCATCCCGGCGGGGAACGCGGGGGAGGCGGCCGCGTTCCCGGACCTCTCGGTCGTCCCGCTTCGGAGCGTCGAGGAATTGCTCCTGAAGTCCTAGGCTGATTTGCTTGCATCATGGCCGCCGGCCGCGGCGCGTGTAACGTGCTTGCCTGGAGAAGCCCATGATGAAGAATCTGGACCTCACTCAACTCGATCTGCAGGACGCCCTCGATCTCGCCATCCTCATCGAGCAGGAAGCCATGGAGCGCTATGAAGAGCTGACGGCCGTCATGCGCGAGCATCGCACCGAGGAAGCCGCGTCCTTCTTTCACTTCATGGCGAAGGCCGAGGCGAAGCACGGCGCCGACCTGCTCACCGAGCGAGCGAAGCTCTTCGGAAAGGCCGCGCGCCGCGTCGACCGCTCGCTCCTCTGGGACGTCGAGGCCCCCGGCTACGAGACCGTCCACGATTTCATGACGCTGCGCGAGGCCCTGAAGGTGGCGCTGGATGCCGAGGTGAAGGCGTACGACTTCTTTGATCAGGCCCTGAAGCTTTCGCTGACACCTCCGGTGAAGAAGCTCTTCGAGGAGCTTCTCCAGGAGGAGATCGTCCATCAGGACATGGTCAAGAAGGAACTCGCGAAGGCTCCGCCCGAGACGGACACGACCCCCGAGGACTTCGCCGACGAGCCGGTGGCCCAGTAGGCCTCAGCCCTCGAACGGCGTTCCGGTCAGTTTCTCGAACGCCTCGACGTAGCGCGCGCGCGTGCCCGCGACGACGTCGGGAGGCAGCACGGGGGCCGGAGGCGTCTTGTTCCACCCGGTCTCCTCGAGGAAGTCGCGCACGAACTGCTTGTCGTAGGACGGTGGCGAGCTCCCCGGCTTCCACGTGTCTTTCGGCCAGAAGCGGGAGGAGTCGGGCGTGAGGGCCTCGTCGATCCAGACGATGGCGCCAGCGTCGTCCAGGCCAAACTCGAACTTCGTGTCGGCCAGCAGGATCCCTCGCTCCTCGGCGTACGCGGCCGCCTCCCCGTAGAGCGTGAGCGTGAGGTCGCGCAAGCGCCCCGCGAGCGCCTCCCCGAGGGCGGAGGCCATCGCGGCGAAGGGGACGTTTTCGTCGTGACCCGTTTCCGCCTTCGTGGCGGGCGTGAAAAGGGGCTCCCTGAGGCGGTTGGCTTCGCGGAGTCCGGCCGGCAGGGCATGGCCGCAAACGAAGCCCGTGGCCTTGTAGTCCCTCCATCCCGAACCGGCGAGGTACCCCCGGGCGACGCACTCGTAGGGCACGACGCGGCATTTTCGCGCGAGCACGGCCCGCCCCCGAAGAAGCTCGCGATGCGGCGCGAGGGCGCCGCCGAAGCGCGCGGCATCGGTCTCGACGAGATGGTTCGGGACCACGTCGGCGAATTTCCGGAACCAGAAATTCGAGAGCCCTGTCAGAATCCTCCCCTTGTCGGGAATGCCGGGGCTGAGGACCGCGTCGAAGGCGGAGATCCGGTCGGTGGCGACGAGGAGGACGCGATCTCTGAGGTCGTACACGTCGCGCACCTTGCCGCGCCGCGGCGGCGGGAGCCCGGGGAGAAGGGTCTCGAGAAGGGCCTGGGCCATCGCGTGATTCTAGACGCAGCCGCCGCGTTAGACTTCGCAAGTTTCCGGGCTGCGGTCCGGCGGAGGTTGCATTGCTCAAGATCTCGATCCTGAACGGGAAGGCCCGCGCCGCGCGCGCCGATGCCCATGTCGTGTTCGCGGCCGGAGAGGGCCGCACGAAGGCCCTCGCGTCGCTTCCGGCCGACCTCAGGGCTCGCGTCGCCGCCGCCGCGCCCGCCGCGCCCGCGGCCGACGGAGCCGTCTTCACGCTTCCCCTGGAGGGCAAGCGGGCGGCGCGCCTTTACGTCCTCGGCGCCGGCAAGGAGACGGAGATCACCCCCCGAAAGGCGCGGGGGATGCTCCGCGCGGCCGTGAAAACGCTGAACCGGAACGGAGAGTCTTCGGCGATCCTCGATTTTCCGTTCACGCTCAAGCGGATGGACGCCGCCGAAGCCCGGGAATTCCTCCTCCGTTCGCTCTTCCTCGCCGACTACGGATTCCCGCATTACAAGACGGGCGAGCCCGAGAAGAAGCCGCTCGCCGCGATCGCCCTGGAACCCGCCGGCGCCTTCGCGAAGACCGAAAGCCGCGAGATCGAGAACGCCCGGATCGTCGCGCGCGTCGCGCGCCTCGTGCGCGATCTCGGAAACACGCCCTCGAACGACATGCGGCCGCGCGACTTCGCGGACCGCGTTCGAAAGGAAGCGAAAGCCCGCGGGGTCAAGGTCACGATCCTCGACAAGAAGGCGATCCGCCGGGAACGCATGGGCGGTCTCATCGCCGTCAATCGCGGCGCGGTGGAAGAGCCGCGCGTCGTCGTGCTCGAGTACAAGGGCGGCCGGAAAGGCGAAGCGCCCGTGGCGCTCGTCGGAAAGGGCGTCACCTTCGACTCGGGCGGCATCTCGATCAAGCCGGCCGACAAGATGGGCGAAATGAAGTGGGACATGATGGGCGCCGCCACCGCGATGGGCGTCGTCCTCGCGGCCGCGGATCTCCGCCTCGGGGTGAACCTCGTCGCGGTAGCCGCCCTCACCGAGAACCTCCCCTCCGGCTCGGCGTACAAGCCGGGCGACATCGTCCGCTTCCGGAACGGCAAGACCGCCGAGATCGACAACACGGACGCCGAAGGTCGGGTCATCCTCGCGGACGCGCTCGACTACGCCGCCGAATGGAAGCCTGCCGTGATTCTCGACTTCGCGACGCTCACGGGCGCGGCGCTCGTGGCGCTGGGGCTCGAGGCGGCCATCGTGTTCACGGACCACGACGCCCTCGCGAAGGAGCTCGTGACCGCCGGTGAGACGACCGATGAGCGCCTCTGGCGCCTGCCGATGTGGGAGGAGTACAAGGAGAACATTCGCTCCGACTGGGCGGACATGAAGAACACGGGCGGCCGCTGGGGCGGCTCGATCAACGGCGCCATGTTCCTCAAGGAATTCGTCGACCAGAAGACGCCCTGGGCGCACCTCGATATCGCCGGCACGGCGTATTACGACCGCGACTATGCCGGCTATCCCGTCGGCGCCACGTCCTTCGGGCTGGGCATGACGCTCCGCTGGCTCCGCGGGAGACAGGCCGGCGCGGGCGGCGGGCGCCGCGGCCGCTGATTCGTGCTCACGTCGCTTCGCGTCCGTGACCTTGCGGTCCTCGAGGACGTCGAGGTGGCGTTCGCCGAAGGCCTGACCGTTCTGACCGGAGAGACGGGCGCGGGCAAGTCGCTCGTCGTGGATGCGCTGACGCTTCTCGCGGGCGGACGGGCCGACCCCGCGCTCGTGCGGGCAGGCGCCGAGCGGCTCGTCGTGGAAGGAGCCTTCGACTGCGACGATCAGGAGGCGCGCGCGATCCTGACGGACGCCGGCTTCCTCGAAGAGGGAGGCCGCGGAGCGTTCGAGGTCGTCGTGCGGCGCGAGGTCGCGGCGGGGGGCAAGGGCCGGCTCCTCGTGAACGGCTCTCCGGCGGCCCTGAAGACGCTGCAGGAAATCGCTCCGCGCCTCCTCGTCCTTCACGGGCAGGCGGAGGCGCGGGATCTCCTCGATCCCGACGCCCCGCGCCAGCTCCTCGACCGCTACGCGGGCCTCGAGGAGAAAGCGGCCTCGACGGCCGCGCTCTTTCGCGAATGGCGGGCGCGCAACGCGGACGTCGAGCGCCTCGAAGGCGCCGCGGCGAATCGCGCGAAGCGCCTCGAGCTGCTCGACTTCCAGATCGCCGAGATCGACGCCGTGAAACCGGAAGAGGGAGAAGACGAGAGAATTTCTTCTGAAAGGAAGAGATTGGCGAGCGTCGAGAAGATGGGCCAGCTCCTCACAACGGTCACGGGCGCACTGGAGTCCGACGAGAACGGTGCGATCACGGCGGCTTCGGCCGCGCGGCGCGCTCTTCAACAACTCGAAGAAATCGACTCTTCGTACGCCTCCCGGAGCGCGTCGCTTGCGGGCGCGATCGAGACGATGCTCCAGGTGGCCTTCGAGACCTCCCGCGACCTCGAGAGCCTCGAGGCCGATCCCGCGCGCGCCGCGTTCCTCGCCGAACGGCTCGACGCACTCGCGAAGCTGAAGAGGAAATACGGCCCGACGGTCGTGGAAGTCCTGGCGCGGCGCATGGCCCTGGGCCTCGAGCGCGACGAGCTGGCCGATCTAGAGGGCGCCGTCCGGAAGGCGGAGGACGCGGCGGAGAAGGCCTTCGCGGCATACCGGCGGGCCGCGCTCGATCTGTCCGCCGCCCGCGAAGCCACCGCGCCCCGCCTCGGCCGCGCCGTGGAGGCGCATCTCCGCGACCTCGCGTTCCTGAAGTCGTCGTTCTCGGCGGCGGTCACGCGCCAGGAGGAGGAGGAGAGCCGCTTCGCGGCGGGAGGCCGGCCCGTCTCGTTCGGCGCGCACGGCATCGATCAGGTGGGGTTCGTGTTCGCTCCGAATCCCGGAGAGCCCGCCCGGCCGCTCCAGAAAATCGCCTCGGGCGGCGAGTTGTCGCGCGTCCAGCTCGCGCTCGCCGCGGCCCTCGCCGCACCGGAGGCGGCGAGCGAGGAAGGCGGACCCCCGCGCCGGGGCGGACCGGTCCGGACGTTCGTGTTCGACGAAGTGGACGCGGGCGTCTCGGGCGCCACGGCCGAGGCCGTGGGCCGGAAGCTGCGCGGCCTCGCGGCGAAGGAGCAGGTCCTCGTCGTCACGCATCTCGCGCAGGTGGCGGCGGCCGGGGACCGCCACTTCTCGGTGTCGAAGGAAGCGGCGAGGGGCCGCACCCGCACGCGGGTGGAGGCGCTCGACGGCGGGGGACGCGTGGAGGCCGTCGCCGCGCTCCTGGCCGGGGCTTCCGTCGGGGACGCGGCGCGAGCCCAGGCGCGGCAGCTTCTCGGCGTCTTCACGGACCCCAGGCCGGGCCGTGCCGCGACCTGGCACCCGGCTTGAGGCAGCCGCGCCTACCGGGCTGAGAATGTTTCGCTAAGGATTCCCCGTATATTGTGCCTTTGTGCCTCGTAAATATCTGCCTTGAAATGGTTTGTTTGATTTCAACGGATCTGTGGAAAAGCCTGTGTGTTTCGCCCCCAAAACCGCCTCGAAGCGGCGTCTTTACATGGTTTTTTCCGCCTCGCACAGATGCCTGTGCAGTCACCCGATTCCCGTCGTTTGCGGCTTTGGTATCGTGCGATTTCCATGACGTTACGTTCCTATCGCGGCGTTTCTCCGAGGCTCGGCGCGCGCGTCTACATTGCGGAGACCGCGGCCGTCATCGGCGACGTCGTTCTCGGTGACGACGTCTCGATCTGGTTCTCCTCCGTCGTGCGCGGGGATTGCTGCCACATCCGGATCGGCGCGCGCTCGAACGTGCAGGACAACTGCACCCTCCACGTGACGAACACGACCGGTCCCCTCACCCTCGAGGAGGAGGTCACTCTCGGGCACAACGCGGTCGTCCATGCCTGCACGATCCGCCGGGGCGCGCTCATCGGCATGAATGCCACGGTCCTGGACAACGCCGACGTCGGCGCGAGCGCCCTCGTCGCAGCGGGCGCGGTCGTTCTGCCGGGCACCGTGGTTCTGCCCGCCACGCTCTGGGCGGGAAACCCCGCGAAGAGGAAGCGCGACCTCTCGCCGGGCGAGGTCGAGGGGCTGAAGACCTACTGGAAGAACTACCTCGAGTACAAGGCGGAGTACCTCCGCGCCGATCCGTCGTGATTGCGAGCGTCAAGGGGACGCGCGACCTCGTCCCGCCCGACACGCGCGTGTGGAACCGTGTCGAGGCCGTGGCGCGCGAGGTCTTCGCGCTGTACGGATTCGACGAAATCCGGACGCCGGTCCTGGAGTCCACCGAATTATTCGTCCGGAGCGTGGGGGAGTCCTCGGACATAGTCCACAAGGAGATGTACACGTTCACGGACCGTGGCGACCGGTCCGTGACGCTGCGCCCCGAGAACACCGCGGGCGTCGCGCGCGCGTACGTCGAGCACGGGCTCTCTCAGGCCGGCCGGCCGTGGAAGCTCTACTACATGGGGCCGCAGTTTCGGTACGAGCGGCCGCAGAAGGGCCGCTACCGGGAGTTTCGTCAGATCGGGGCGGAGGTGCTCGGGGACCCGACGGCGCTGATCGACGCCGAGGTCATCGTGATGCTGTTCGACTTCCTGGGGCGGCTGGGGTTCACGGGGCTGTCGGTTTCGCTCAATTCGGTAGGGACCGAAGTCGCGCGGCCGGCGTACGTCGAGGCCGTGAAGACTTTTTTTTCTTCGAATGAGAAGACCCTCGGCGACGACGACCGCCGGCGCCTCGCCGAGAACCCGCTGCGCGTCCTCGACTCGAAGGATCCCGCCGTCAAAGAGCTCGTCGCTTCGGCGGGGTTTCCGAAGATGGTCGACCTCCTGCCGACGCTCGACCCGGCCTCGGATGCGCACCACCGTGAGCTCAAGACGCTTCTGGTCGACAGCAAGGTCCCTTTCAAAGAAGATCCTCTTCTGGTCCGCGGCCTCGACTATTACACCCGAACGGTCTTCGAGGTGACGGCCGAGGGCCTCGGCGCGCAGAACGCGCTCCTCGGCGGCGGTCGTTACGACAAACTCGTCTCGGACCTCGGCGGTCCGAAGACGCCGGGCATCGGTTTCGCGATCGGCGAAGACCGGCTCGTGGACGTCCTCCCGGAGGCCTTTCGGAAGGCGGCGCTCGAGGCGACACGCCCCGTTGCCGTCGTGCCGGTCGGCAGCCCCGACATGTTCGAAGCGTTCGCGGTCGCGGGCGAGCTGCGCCGCGGCGGTGTCGCCGTGGACCTCTTCTCCGGTCATCGCGGCCTTGGCTCCGCGCTCAAGGCGGCGGAGAAGACGGGTGTCGCGCTCGCCGTTCTCGTCGGCCAGGACGAGACCGCCCGCCGCGCCGTCGTCGTGAAGAACCTCGCGACGCGGACCCAGGAAGAGCTGCCTCGTAAGGGCCTCGCTGACGCGCTCCGGGCACGTCTGTAAGATCCGCGGCCATGTCCGCTGCCTCACGCACACCCGCCGGGACCCTCCGGCTCGAGCACGTCGGGACGACCGTGCGCCTCATGGGCTGGGTCAACCGCCGCCGCGACCACGGCGAGCTCGTCTTCATCGACCTCCGGGACCGCTCGGGCCTCGCCCAGGCCGTCTTCGACGCCCGGTTCCTCCCCGATGCCGCCCTCCTCGCCCTCGCCAAGGAGCTCCGGAGCGAGTTCGTCGTGGACGTCACGGGGAACGTCGTCGCCCGCGGCGCCGACGCCGTGAACCCCGATCTCCCCACCGGCGCGATCGAGGTGCGCGCGACGTCCCTCGCGATCCTGAACCGGGCCGACACCCCACCCTTTCCGATCGAAGACGGCATCAAGGCGTCCGAGGATCTGCGCCTCACGCACCGATACCTCGATCTCAGGCGCCCGGAAATGACCCGGAAGCTCATGATGCGGAGCGCGGTGACGATGTCGATCCGCGAGGTGCTCCACGGCGAGGGCTTCCTCGACGTCGAGACGCCGATCCTCACGAAATCGACGCCCGAAGGCGCCCGCGACTTCCTCGTTCCGTCGCGCGTCCACCCGGGCGAGTTCTACGCGCTCCCGCAGTCGCCGCAGCTCTTCAAGCAGCTCCTCATGGTCTCGGGGATGGAGCGCTACTACCAGATCGCCCGCTGCTTCCGCGACGAGGACCTGCGGGCCGATCGCCAGCCCGAGTTCACGCAGGTGGACATCGAGATGTCGTTCCCGAGCGAGGAGGCTGTCTTCGCGCTGATCGAGAGGCTCTTCGCGAAGGTGTTTCCTCCGCTCGGGATCCCGTGTCCGGCCACGTTCCCGCGGATGACCTATGACGAAGCGATGGAGCGGTTCGGGGTCGACCGGCCGGACACGCGGTTCGGGCTCGAGCTGGGGAATTTCGAGGGGCTGGAAGAGAAGATTTCTTCGAAGGTGGAAAAAGTGAAGGGCCTGTGCGTGCCCGGCGGCGCCTCGTTTTCGCGCAAGCGCCTGGACGACATCGAGAAGAGCGCGAAGGCGGCGGGCGTCGAGTGGTTCTTCTGGGTGAAGACGGGCGCGGCCTGGAATTCCAATTCAAAGAAATTCTTCGACGACGCGGCGGTCGGACGCATGCGCTCCTCGTTTGGGGCGGGCGAGAACGACCTCGTCCTCCTCGCGGCCGGAAAAGCAAAGTCCGTGTTCGATTTTCTCGGCGCCCTGCGCGTCCAGATTGCCCGCGAGGAGAAGCTCGTCCCCGAGGGGCGCTACGACTTCCTGTGGGTGACAGGCTTCCCGCTTCTCGAGTGGCACGAAGAGGACGCGCGCTGGTACGCGATGCACCACCCGTTCACGTCGCCGCGCGAGGAGGACCTCCAGTTCCTGGAAAGCGATCCCGGCCGGGTGAAGGCGCGGGCGTACGACGTCGTCCTGAACGGCATGGAGCTGGGGGGAGGATCCATCCGGATCCACCGGCCCGAGGTGCAGGCGCGCCTCTTCACGGCTCTCGGGATCGGCCCCGACGAAGCGCGCGCGAAATTCGGCTTCCTCCTCGACGCGTTCCGCTTCGGCGCGCCGCCTCACGGCGGCATCGCTCTCGGTCTCGACCGCATGCTCATGATCCTGACCGGTTCGTCTTCCATCCGCGACGTCATCGCGTTCCCGAAGACGGCTTCCGGCACGGACCTCATGACGGACTGCCCGAATCCCGTGTCGCCCGAGCAGCTCACCGAGCTCCACATCGCGCTCGCGAAACCGCCGAAGAGCTGAAGTGCATCGATTCTCTTTCGTGGCGGCGGGCGCGAAGACCGAGGTCATCGTCGGCGAAGGCGCCTACGCCGGGCTGGACAGGCGCCTGCGCGCCATCGCGCCGGGCCGCTGGTTCCTCATCTCTTCTGAGAAAGTCTTTCTCCTGCATGGCCCAAAGCTGTTCGCTGGAGGCGCTGAGTCCCTCGACTCCGAGCCACTCTTTGTACCCGACGGAGAGAAGGCCAAGACATGGCCCGTCCTCGGGCGCCTTCTCGAGGAGCTCGTCCGGCGAGGCCTTCGGCGCGACGGGGGAGTCGTCGCCCTCGGAGGCGGGACCGTGGGCGACGTGGCGGGCCTCGCGGCGGCGCTCGCTCTGCGCGGCGTCCACGTCGTCCAGGCGCCGACGACGCTTCTTGCGGCCGCCGACAGCGCCCTCGGCGGCAAGACGGCCGTGGATCTTCCCTCCGGCAAGAATCTCGCGGGGGCCTTCCATGCGCCGCGTCTCGTCGTCGTCGACACGTCGACGCTCGAGACGCTTCCCCTCCGCGCGTTCCGCTCCGGCCTCGCGGAAGTCGTGAAGACGTCCTTCCTCGACGCGGGCTTCCACCGCGCGATGGCGCGCCTCGAGATGCCCCTCGCCGCGCGACAGGCGGCCGCGGTGACGGAGGTCGTGCGCCGCTCACTCGCCGTGAAGGCGTGGGCCGTGGCGCGGGATCCGTTCGAACGCACGGGGGAGAGGGCTGCCCTGAACCTGGGCCACACGGTGGGCCACGCCCTCGAGACGGCCTCGGGCCATCGATTGCAGCACGGCGAGGCCGTTGCCTGGGGCCTGCTCGCGGCCCTGCGCCTTTCCGTGGCGCGCGCGGGACTCGCACCCGCAACCGCCGACGCGCTGGCGCGGCGTGTCTTGCGGCTCGTGTCGCCGCCCGTCCCTTCCCCGGCTGCGGTGCGCGGCATGCCGGATCTCCTCGCGGGCGACAAGAAGGCTGATCGCGCCGGGCTCAATGCCGTGCTCCTCGCCGGGCCCGGCCAGCCGATGCTCGTGCGGGTGGAGAGGGCCGAGTTCGTGGGCGCTTTCGAAGAGACCCTTGGGCGTTACAATAAGGTCGGATGGGTGTCGCCCGGGTTCCGCGCCTGAGGATCGTGACGGCTCTGCTCGTCGCCCTGATCCTCGTCTCCATCGTCCCGCTCGCCCTCCTGCACTTCAGCCTCATCGGCATCAACCGGGATGCCCTCGAGACGGCCGAGAAGAAGTACCTGAAGAACAGCTCCGTAACGCTTGCCGACAGCTTCGACACGTACATCACGAACGCGCAGTCGCAGCTCAAGAAGATCGCGGACGGCATCCGGCTCGCGAGCTCGATGTCCACGGATCCTTTCTTCTACCTCTCGAAAAAACAGCTGCTGCGTGAGTACTCCGACGCCGAATCGAGCTTCCCTGTCCTCAGGGCCCTCGATCGGGACGGCGTCGCCTCGGCGGCCGACGGAGGCACCCTCGACCCGGAAGTCGAGCGCCCTCTCCGGCAGGCCTACAACGCCGCGATGCGCGGCGAGTCCTACGTGGCCGATCCGATTTTCCCGAAGTCCTATCCGGACGGCGCGCTCGTTCTCGCCGTGCCCGTCAGGCCATCGGAGGGCCAGGAGCCGATCGGCGTCGTCGAGGCCCTGCTCTCCCTCAGGCCCATCAAGGCGAAGCTGGACGAAGAGGGGCGGGGCGGCGTCCTCGCGTACGTCGTGGACCGCTCCGGCTCTCTGATCCTGGCGAGCGATGCCTCGGCCTTCCGCTCGAAGGACGTGCACCAGCTCGATCTTGTGAGCGAGTTCATCGCGCATCCCGTGAGGATCACGAAGTCGTACATGCGGGGCGAGGGGAAGACGGCGCACCGGGTCCTCGGCACGCTCGCGACGATCCCGACGCCCGACTGGGGCGTCATCGTCGAGAAGGACGAAGCGGCGGCCTACGCGTCGGTCTCCCAGATGAAGAGAGAGTCCTCCAAGATCGCCGTGTTCTCGCTCCTCTTCGCGGCGTTCGTCGCCGTCGGGGCGGCGCGCCTCCTGGCGCATCCCCTCGTCGAATTGGTCGAGAAGGTGCGCTCGATCGCGGAGGGGAGCTTCAAGCAGCGCGTCGAGGTGCGGGGCGTCCGGGAGCTCGCCGAGTTGTCCGAGACGTTCAACTCGATGTCCGACTCGATCGAGAAATCGGTCGATAAGCTCAAGCTCGCGGCGAAGGAGAACCAGGAGCTGTTCATCAACTCGGTGCGGACGCTCGCGGCCGCCATCGACGCGAAGGACCCTTACACCCGCGGCCATTCCGAGCGCGTCGCGCGCTACGCCGTCGTGCTCGCGCGCCATATGGATCTCTCACCCGAGGAGGTGCGCGTCGTGCGCTTGTCCGCCCTCCTCCACGACGTGGGAAAGATCGGCATCGACGACCGGATCCTCCGCAAGCCCACGGCCCTCACGAGCGAGGAGTTCGAAATCATGAAGACGCACCCGGCCAAGGGCGCGCTCATCATGGGCCAGATTCCGCAGCTCAAGGACGTGATCCCGGGCATCAAGCACCACCACGAAAAATGGTCGGGAGGCGGCTATCCGGACGGGCTGAAGGGCGAGGGGATTCCGATGGTCGCGCGGGTCGTGGCCGTGGCGGACACGTTCGACGCCATGACGACGACGCGGCCCTATCAGAAGGCCATGCCCATCAGCTACGTTATCACGCGGATCGGGTCGTTCGCCGGAAAGTCGTTCGACCCGGCGGTGGTCGCCGCGCTCGACAAGGCGTGGTCTTCCGGCGATTTCGAGTTCCTGGGCGAAGAGGTTCCGCTGAAGGCTTCTGCTTGAAGGCGCCGAAGGCCAAGGTCCTCCGCCTCTCGTCGGCCGCTCTCTTAGCGCTGGCTGCGGGACTCACCGGGTGTGGAAGCGCCTCAATGCCTCCGAAGGAGAATCCCGTTCTTTCGGATCTCGTCGACTATCGAAGCGGCCTCTCGATGTTGCGTGAAGGCCGGACGGACGAGGCCATCCAGCTTCTCCTCCGCGCGCGGACGAGCTCGCCCCGGGATCCGCACGTGCCGAACGCGCTCGGCCTCGCCCTCCTTTACAAGAAGGACTACAAGAGCGCCGTGGGCGCGTTCTCGGACGCGCTCCGCCTCGACGGCTCGTTCGTCGAGGCGCGGAACAACCGGGGGGTCGCGCAGATGGAGGCGGGGCGCTTCAACGAGGCGGAAGTGGACTTCCAGGCCGTTCTCGACGGTCCGCCGACTCCGGAAAAGGTGAACGCGCATTACAACCTCGGACTCCTCCATCGCCGTCGGGAGGCCTGGCGCGATGCCGAGCGCGAGTTCTCGCTCGCGCTCGCCGACTCGCCGGACAACGACCGCGCGTTCCGCGAGCGGGGTCTCGCCCGCATCAAGCTCGACGACTTCAAGGGCGCGCTCGAGGATTTTCTGTCCGTCCTGAAGAACGAGCCCCGCGATCCGGTCGCGAACTATCAGGTTGCGATCTGCCTCCTGTCGAGCGGCCACCGCGACCTCGCCGCGCGCTACATGCAGCGCACGGTCAGCGCCGCCCCCGAAAGCGACGAAGGCCGCCGCGCACGCCGCTTCCTCGCGAACGAGCCCGCGGCTCCTGGAGTCGAACGATGAGCTTTGCGGATGCCCTCGAAGGGCTTCTCGACGCGCCGGGCGCCCTGGGGGCCGCCTTCATCGACCCGCAGGGGGAGATCATCGCGCGCGTCGGCGACGACGGCGCGACGGAGGTCCTCGGGGCCTATCAGTCCGTGTGGATGGGAGAGCTGCGCCGCGCGGCCGAGCGGTCCGCCCTCGGCGAGATCGCCGATCTCACGTTCGAGTTCGAGAAGCGCCGGATTCTTACGACGCACGTAAAAGCGGGCTATTTCGTCCTCGTCGTCTTCGACGCGGCGGGCCAGACGCACGTGGCGCGCCCGCGCCTCGACAAGGCCCGCGTGCGCCTCGCGGCCGAGATCTCCTGAGCCTCGTGTCCTGCTAGTCTCGGGAGCTGATGGCCAAAGGCGAGCGCGACCGTCCGTCCGTCTTCGCCCGCCTGAAGCGCGGCCTTTTCATGACCCACACGGAGCTCCTCGCGAAGATGGGGAGCGCGGTGAAGGCCACCTTCGAGCCGGATCCCGCGGCGCTCGACGCGCTGGAGGAGGGCCTGATCGCGGCGGACGTCGGGCCGGCGACGGCCGCGGAGCTCGTGGCCGCCGTGAAGGCGGAGGCCGGACGCCGCGATGCGACCGAACAGGATATCGTTCGGCGCGTCCTGAAGGCGGAGATCACCCGGAGATTGTCCGTAAGGGGGCCCGAGTTGGCGGGCGCGGCGGCCGGCTCTCCCCACGTGATTCTCATCGTGGGGGTCAACGGCACGGGAAAAACGACAACGACCGCCAAGCTCGCGGCCCGCGCGACCGCCGCCGGGAAGTCGGTCGTCCTCGCCGCGGCCGACACGTTTCGCGCCGCAGCGGTCGAGCAGCTCGAGGTCTGGGCCACGCGCCTGAACGTCCCTCTCGTGAAGCACAAGGCAGGCTCCGATCCCGCCGCCGTCGTTCACGACGCGTGTGCCGTCGCTCTCGCCCGGAAAGCCGACCTGCTGCTCGTGGACACCGCGGGACGGCTCCACACGAAGCACAATCTCATGGAGGAGCTCTCGAAGATCCGCCGGATCGCGGCCCGGAGCATCCCGGGCGCGCCGCACGAGGTTCTCCTCGTCCTGGACGCGGTGACGGGGATGAACGGCATCGCGCAGGCGCGCGAGTTCAAGAAGACGGCGGGTGTCACCGGCCTCGTCCTCACGAAGATGGACGGGACCGCCAAGGGCGGCGTGATCCTGGCCATCGTGCGCGAGCTCGCGCTGCCGGTTCGTTACGTGGGAGTGGGGGAGACCGCGGACGACCTTCTGGACTTCGACGCGGCAGCCTTCGCCGGGGCGCTCGTGGATGACTGACGGCGCCCCGCTCGACGTCCTCTGGCGCCGGGTCTTCGAGCTCGCCGGCCGGGGGCGTTTCTCGACCGCGCCGAACCCGCGCGTCGGGGCGGTGCTCGTGGATGCGGCCGGCACGGTGGTCGGGGAAGGGGCGCACGAGCGCGCCGGAGGCCCGCACGCCGAGGCCGTCGCTCTCGCGGTCGCGGGCGCGCGCGCGAAAGGAGCGACGCTGCTCGTCAACCTCGAGCCGTGCTCCCATTTTGGGCGTACCCCTCCCTGTTCGGAGGCGCTCATCGCGGCCGGCGTGTCGCGCGTCGTGTGCTCGACAGAGGATCCGGACTCGCGGACCGCGGGCCGTGGCATTCGCCGCCTGAGGGAGCGCGGGGTCGAGGTGCTGGTCGGCGCGCTCGCGGACGAAGCCGAGACGCTGAACGAAGCGTTCCTGAAGTCCATCCGCGACCGGCGTCCCTTCGTCCACGTCAAATGGGCCGCGTCGCTCGACGGGCGCATCGCGACGCGCACCGGAGAGTCGAAGTGGATCACGGGCGAAGCGGCCCGAAACGACGCCCTCCTCCTGCGCGAGGAGTGTGACGCCATCCTTGTTGGCGCCGGGACCGTCCTCGCGGACGACCCGCTCCTGACCCGCCGCCTGGCCCTCTCTTCGGCCATCACGCCGCATCGGCGGCTCGTCCTCGACGGCGCCCTCCGCGTGCCGGCCACGGCCCGGGTGTTCTCCGCGGCCGGTGGCGAGGTCTGGCTCGTGACCGCGGTGCCGGCCCGCGATCCGCGTCTCGCACCGTTCCTCGAGAGGGGCGTTCATGTCTTCTCCCGGCCGGCACCGGGCGCCGGAGTCGATCTCGCGGCTCTTCTCGGGGCTCTTCATGCCCTCGAGGTGCGGTCCCTGCTGGTCGAGGGCGGGGGAGTGACGGCCGCGTCGTTCCTTGCCGCGGGCCTCGTGGACCGGGTGACCGCCTACGTCGCGCCGCTTCTCGTCGGGGGAGCCTCCGCCCACTCGCCGCTCGCGGGCGTGGGACCGGCATCGCTCGCGGATGCGCGCCGCCTTGGGGACCTCGAAGCCGTTCGCATCGGAGCCGACCTCAGGATCTCGGGCCGGCTCCTCGCGCCCGTCGTCGGGTAGGATCACGGCGTGTTCACCGGCCTCATCTCCGCCGTCTCCCGGGTCGTGTCGCTCAGGTCCGGGATGGCGGGCGCCGTACTCGCCATAGAGCGCCCGCCGGAATTCGGGGACGTGGCCGTGGGGGAGAGTATCGCCGTCTCCGGAGTCTGCCTGACGGTCGTGCCCCCGGCGGCTCCCGGCCAGCCCCTCTGTTTCGACGTCTCGCGAGAGACGCTCTCGCGCTCGGCCCTGGGGGGCCTGTCTCCGGGTGCGGGCGTGAATCTCGAACGCGCGCTCCGCGTCTCCGACCGCCTCGGCGGCCACGTCGTCGCCGGCCATGTGGACGGAACGGCCCAGGTGCTCGCCGTCGCGAAGGCGGGCGACTCATGGACGTTCACGTTCTCGCTGCCGGGGGCTCTGGCCCGGTACGCGGTCGAAAAGGGCTCGATTTCGGTGGACGGAATCTCGCTCACGATCGCGGCGCTTCGCGAGGGAAGTTTCGACGTGGCCGTGATCCCGCATACGTTCGCGGCGACCACGCTCGGCAAGCGCAAGCCGGGGGACCTGGTCAACCTCGAAGTGGATGTTCTCGGGAAGTACGTCGAGCGGCTCCTCGCGGCGCGGCTCGGGGACCCCGACGCCGAAGCGCGCGACGAGCGCCTCAAGCAGCTCCTGACGAACGGCGCGTGAACGAGTCCCGGTCACCGGGCGCATACATCCACGTTCCCTTCTGCGCGCACCGCTGCACGTACTGCTCGTTCGTGGCGCTGGAAGGGAAGAGAGAAGAAGAAGATTTCTTTGAAGGTTTAGAGAGGGAGATCCGCTCGAGGAGGGGAGAAGCCGCGGCCCGGCTCGGCGGCTTCGATACGGTCTACTTCGGAGGGGGAACTCCGAGCTACGTCGAAACGGCTCGCCTTGGCCGGGTGCTCGGGACACTCGAAGAAATTTTCGGAATTTCTTCGAATGTGGAGATCACAGCCGAAGCAAATCCTGACGACCTCGATGTCTCCCGGCTCCAGGGCCTTCGGGAACTCGGTGTCAACCGCCTGTCCGTCGGCGTGCAGTCGCTCGTGGACGCCGAACTCGTGCCCTTGGAGCGCCGGCACGGCGCCGCGGCCGCCCGCCGGGCCGTCACGGACGCCGTCCGGACCTTCCGAAACGTCTCGGCCGACCTCATGATCGGCATCCCGGGGCAATCCCAGGGCAGCCTCCTCGCGAGTGTCGACGGGCTCGTCTCGTGCGGAATCTCCCACCTTTCGGTCTACCTTCTGGAGCTGGAGAAGGCCCCGCGCCTCGTCTCCCTGAAGAAAGAGCGGCCGGAGCTGTTCCCGGACGACGATGAGATGGCGGACCGCTGGGAGGCCGTGGACGAGCGCCTGACGGCGGCGGGCCTCCCGCGCTACGAGCTCTCGAATTGGGCGCGGCCGGGGTTCGAGAGCCGGCACAACCTCAAGTACTGGACGCTTACACCGGTCCTCGGCTTCGGGGTCGGGGCGCACTCGTACGACGGGCGGAGGCGATACGCGAACACGGGGATGCTCACCGAGTATCTGAAGCGAACCCGCGCGGGCGAATTGCCGCAGGCTTCGGAGGAAGAGGAGACCGGGGATTTTTTTAGAAGGAAAGAGGGGCTGATGCTCGGACTGCGCCTCGCCTCCGGCGTCCCCTCTTCCTCATTCGAAGCAATCCGAAAAAGCCTTTCCCCCGATTCCGCCACCCGCATGGAAGGTGCATTTCTCGCCGGGCTGCTCGAAGAAGATTCCGGGCGCGTGCGTTTCACGCGTAAGGGCGTGCTGCTCTCGAACGAGGTCTTCTCGCTCCTCGTCTAGGCGGAATCGGGCCTCTTTCTCCGGAACAGGAAGAACGCGGGGACGCCGAGAGCCACGATGACGAGCCCCGGAACCGTATAGGTGGGCTTGTAGAGCGCGAGGGCGACCGTGACGTAGCCCGTGGCGGCGACGTATAGCACGGGCACGATGCGGTCGAGGAACGACCGCGGCGCGAGGGCGGGGTTTGTGCGGGCGAGCTTCCAGCGGCCGACGATCGTGGCGATGTAGAAGATGAGGACGGTCGTGATGACGTAGTCGAGGAGGTCGCCGTAGGTGCCCGAGAGGCAGAGTACGGCCGACCAGACAAACTGCGCCACGAGGGCATTGACCGGGATCATCGTGCGGGGAGCCACCTCTGAGAAGGCGGGAAGGAAAAGGCCGTCGCGCGACATCGCGTAAAGGACGCGCGACCCGGACAGGATGAGGCCGTTCAGACAGCCGAACGTCGACACGAGAATGACGCAGGCCATGATGAGGGCCGGCGTGCCCACCTCGGCCGAGCCCGAGACGGCGCCGATGGCCGCCGTCGCGACGCGGTCTTCGGGGGCTCCCGCGATCCCCGGCAGGGGGAGGGCGTTGAGGTAGCCGATGTTCGTGAGGACATAGAGGAGCGTCACGAGGCCCGTGCCGTACACGAGGGCCTTCGGGACGTTGCGCTCGGCGTCGCGCACTTCTTCGCCCAGAAACGTCACGTTGTTCCACGCGTCGGCCGAGAAGAGCGAGCCGACGGTGGCAATGGCGAACGCCCACAGGAGGGGAATCTTGAGATCCCCGGCGGCGGGAAGCGCCCACGAGACGTTCCCGAGCTGCCCGCCGGCCAGGAAGCACACGGACAGGAGGCCCACGAGGGAGAGGACCTTCGCCGCCGTGAAAACATTCTGGAGGCGGGCGCCGTTCTCGACACTCGTCGTGTTCCACCAGGTGAGGAGAGCGATAAGCAGGATCGCGACGATCTCGAGCGGCGTGATGCTGAGGAATTTTGCCTTGAAGAACACGTGTTTCGAGGAAATGGCCGGAATGAGGACGCCCAGATACTTCGCGAACGCGACGGCCACGGCCGCGATCGTGCCCGTCTGGATCACGAGGAGGACGGCCCAGCCGTATAGGAACCCGCCCATGTCGCCCCAGGCCTCGCGCAGGTATACATACTGTCCGCCGGCCTTCGGAAAGGCCATCGCGAGCTTGCCGTAGCTCCACGCGCCCGCCACCGTGACGAGCGCCGTGAAAACCCACACGAGGATGAGGAGGCTCGCGCTCTTGACCTGCCGCGTGATGTCGGCCGAGGTGATGAAGATGCCCGAGCCGATCATCGAGCCCGCGACGATCGTGGTCGCGTCGAAGAGGCCGAGCCGCCTGGGGAGCGTTTTCGGAAACGCCGGCTGGGTGGTCCCGGACCTCGTCATCGTGCCCATGGGTCTCTCCTCACGTCGCCGTCGGGGAGATCTCGATCCGCATCCCGTAGAAGGAGCGATAGACGAAGACGACGGACACGGCGAAGAAGACGAGGAACAGCGCGAGGCTCGTCGAGCGCGACAGTCCGATCGCGAGCTCCACGGCGAGAAGGCCGAAGAGGGTCGTGAACTTGATGATCGGGTTCATGGCGACGGACGACGTGTCCTTGAAGGGGTCGCCCACAGTGTCGCCCACGACGACCGCGTCGTGAAGCGGCGTGCCCTTCTCCTTCAGCTCCACCTCGACGAGCTTCTTCGCGTTGTCCCACGCGCCCCCCGCGTTCGCCATGAAGATCGCCTGGTAGAGGCCGAACACGGCGATCGAGATGAGGTAGCCGATGAAAAAGAAAGGCTCGAGGCACGCGAACGCGAGCGTGGAGAAGAAGACGACCAGGAAGATGTTGAACATGCCTTTTTGCGCGTACTTCGTGCAGATGGCGACGACCGCCTTGCTGTCCTCGACGGAAGCCTTCTCGACGGAGGCGTCGAGCTTGATGGTCTTCTTGATGAACTCCACGGCGCGGTAGGCGCCCGTCGAGACCGCCTGCGTGGAGGCGCCCGTGAACCAATAGATGATCGCGCCGCCCGTGACGAGCCCGAGGAGGAAGGGCGAATGGAGGATCGAGAGCTTGTCGATGTCGCTCTTCAGCCCGTGAGTCAGGATCATGATGATGGAGAAGATCATCGTCGTGGCGCCGACGACCGCGGTTCCGATGAGGACGGGCTTGGCTGTGGCCTTGAAGGTGTTCCCGGCGCCGTCGTTCTCCTCCAGGAAGTGCTTCGCCTTGTCGAAGTCGAGGTCGAAGCCGAAGTCACGCTTCATCTCGGCCTTGATGTCCGGCACGTTCTCGATGAGAGACAGCTCGTAAATGGACTGGGCGTTGTCCGTGACCGGGCCGTACGAGTCGACCGCGATCGTGACGGGACCCATGCCGAGGAAGCCGAAGGCGACGAGGCCGAACGCGAACGTCGCGGGCGCGATCATGATTCCGGGCGGGAATGCCGTCGAGACGAGGTACCCGCCTCCCATGAGGACGACGATCGCGAGGCCCATCCAGTAAGCCGCGAAATTTCCCGCGGTGAGACCGGAGAGGACGTTCAGTGAGGCGCCGCCCTCCCGCGACGCCTTGACGATCTCGCGCACGTGGCGCGACTCCGTGGACGTGAAGACCTTCACGAGCTCGGGAATGATGGCGCCGGCGAGCGTGCCGCATGTGATGACGGCGCCGAGCTTCCACCAAAGCGTCCCGTCACCGAGCTCGGGGATCAGGAGGTACGACACGACGAACGTGATCGCGACCGAGACGAACGAGGTGATCCAGACGAGGGACGTCAGCGGCGCTTCGAAGTTCATCTTGTCGGCGCCCGAGTACTTCGCCTTCGCGAGGGCGTCGTTGATCCAGTAGGAGGCGACGCTCGCGACGATCATCATGATGCGCATCGCGAAGAGCCACACGAGGAGCTTGACCTGCGTCGTCGCGTCGGGGACCGCGAGGAGGATGAACGAGATGAGCGCGACCCCCGTGACGCCGTAGGTCTCGAATCCGTCGGCCGTCGGGCCCACGGAGTCGCCGGCGTTGTCGCCCGTGCAGTCCGCGATGACACCTGGGTTGCGCGCGTCGTCTTCCTTGATCTTGAAGACGATCTTCATGAGATCCGATCCGATGTCGGCGATCTTCGTGAAGATGCCGCCCGCGATGCGGAGCGCCGAGGCGCCGAGGGACTCGCCGATCGCGAAGCCGATGAAGCACGGGCCCGCGAAATCTCTCGGGATGAAGAGGAGGATGCCGAGCATCAGAAGCAGCTCGGTGGAAATGAGCATCGTGCCGATCGACATGCCCGCCGCGAGCGGAATGGCGTAGGTGGGGAAGGGCTTGCCTTTGAGGCTCGCGAAGGCCGTGCGCGAGTTCGCGAACGTGTTGATGCGGATGCCGAACCAGGCGACGCCGTAGCTCCCCCCGATCCCGACGAGGCTCGCGAGGAGGATCACCCCGACCTTCAGGGCCTCCATATGCCTCAGGCCGCCGAAGTAGACGACCAGGATCGCCCCGATGAAGAGCTCCAGGACGAGGATGAACTTGCCCTGCGTGATGAGGTACGTCTTGCACGTCTCGTAGATGAGCTCGGACACGTCGCGCATCGCCTTGTGCACGGGCAGGTTCTTCAGCTTGCCGTACATGAAGAGCCCGAAGGCGAGGCCGGCGAAGCACACGATGAGCCCGAGCATGAGGAGGGCCCTCCCGGTCATCCCGAGGAACGTGACGGAGGTGAGGTCCGGGAGGATGAGCTCGGATTCGTCGGCACGGGCGGTCGTCGCGCTGAAGAGCGCCACGAGGAGCCAAGCGGCCGGGGCAAACCGTGGCCAGCGGGCGGCGCGGCGGGCCGGGGACGGAAGAGTGGTCATCGCGGTGAACGTCCTTTCGTCGAGGTGAGAGATAGGGAGGGTCAGACAGGCCGCGTCCCCGGCGGAACCGGGGACGTCGGGGGTCGGGCGGAGTTTCCGGGAGTCAAGGTCAGGGAGTCGCGGCCGCGGACGGGCTGACCCAGTCCATGACGATGCCGATGTTGACCTTCTTGTCGCCGCTTCCGCTGTTGCGGACGATGTCCATCAGCCTCATCGCGTCGTCGTATTTGACGGTGTCTTCAGCCGAGAAGAAGACCACCTTCGAGCTCCGGTTGCGGAGGACTTCCTGGAGGCGGACCGCGATGTTCGCGGGCTCCACCTTTTCCTTGTTCAGGTAGTACTCGCGGTTCGCCGTGAGCGACACGATGATCTGGTCCGTCGGGGGCGGCGTGTTGGGCTGCTGCGGAGGCGCGTTCGGGGGAACCTGCACCTCATAGCCGCGCTGGAGGAGCGGCTGGACGACCATGAAGATGATGAGAAGCACGAGGACGACGTCCACGAGCGGAGTCACGTTGATCTCCGACTTGGGTCCGCCGTGTCCTCCTAAGTCCATGCTCATGATCTGACTCCTTGGCTCTTACTTCTCGTTTACTTCTCGGCCTTTTTTTCGGTGATGAGACCCACGTGCTCGAATCCGGCGTCCTTGACCATCCCCATGACGTGCTTGACGTCACCGAAGTTCAGGCGCTGGTCGGCCTTGATGAGCACGTCCTTGTTCGAGGAGCGCTCGCCGAATTCCCTCATCTTCGCGGCGAAGTCCTTGTCCGGGAACCACTTCGTGTCGATGAAGATGGTCTTGTCGGCCTGCACCGAAATGAGAAGCTCCTTGTCGGACTCGGGCTTCTTGTCGGGCCGCTCGGTCTGCGGAAGCATGACGGCCTTGCCCTTCTGGAGCATCGGGGTCACGACCATGAAAATGATGAGGAGGACGAGGCACACGTCGACGAGCGGCGTCACGTTGATGTCGCTCTTCATGTCCTGCCGGCCGCCGAAGCTATCCATTCCCATCGAAACTTCCTCCTGGGATTCCCGGTCGCGTCCTTACGCCGATTTCGCGGCCTGGCGCTTCATGAAGTAGTCGACCAGCTCGGACGCCGAGTTCGACATCTCGACCTGGAAGCGCTCGACCTTGTTCAGGAACAGGTTGTAGAGCCAGACGGCCGGAATGGCGACGAAGAGACCGACGGCCGTCGTGACGAGCGCCTCGGAGATACCGGCAGACACCGTTCCGAGGCCGCCGGCTCCCGACTGCGCCATGCCGCGGAAGGCGTTGATGATGCCGATGACCGTTCCGAGGAGGCCGATGAACGGCGCCGTCGTCGCGATCGTGGCGAGGCCGCCGAGGCCCTTCTTCATGTCCGCGGTGGTCATCATGGAGGCGCGCTCGATCGCCCGCTCGGCCGCGGCGACCGTGTCGTGCCCCTGCGAAGCCGCTCCGTGCGCCTCGTATGCGAATTCGAGGAGGCCCGCCGAGACCACCTTCGCGACGTGGCTGTGCTTGTACTTCTTGGCGAGGTCGATGGCTTCCTTCAGCTTGTCCTGCTTGAGGTACTGGCCGACCTCGAGGGCGAACTTGACGGACTGTTGCCGCGCCTTCTGGAACATCAGCCAGCGCTCGACCGAAACGGCCAGCGAGTAGACGGAGAGTACGCAGAGAAGGATGAAAATGCCCTTGGCCATCGGGCCCATCGAGGTCCAGAGGCCTCCAACACTCATATCCATTTGAATCGTCCTCCTTGAATTTCTGACTCGGTTCGTGCTTTGTTTTCGGATGCCTAATTCTATTTCGTCAGGTCTCGCCGCTCCGTCACTGAAGAGTGAAGGTCACGGTCACGGTGAGGTAAACGGGGACCGGCCGGCCGTTGAATGTGGCCGGCTTGTATTTCCACTGCTGCACCGCGCGGATCGCGGCGCTGTCGAGGAGCGGGTTGAGGCCGCGCAGGACGCGAACGGATTCGACGTCTCCAGACCTCGTGATGATGGCCTCCAGGATGCAGACCCCCTGCATGCGCGCCTTGCGCGCCGCCTCGGGATACGAGGGCTTCACGCGCGAGATTTCGACCGGCTCCTTGACCTCGCCGCCGACCCGGAGGGGCTCCTCGCCCTTCTCGCCGAGCATGCCACCCTTGACGCCGCCGAGGACGCCGCCCATGACGCCGCCCGCGACGCCGCCCTCGACGCCGCCTTCGACGCCGCCTTCGACGCCGGCGTTATCGGGCTCCGGGACGCTCGTCGGCGGGGGAAGCGTGTCGGGAACGACAAGCGGCGAGGTGATCTGGCTCGGCTTGACCGGCTCGACCTTCTGCGCCGTGGGCTTCGCGGCCGCGGCCTTCGGAGGCGGCGGCGGCGGAGGAGGCGGGGGAGCCGCCATGGAGTAGAACTGCACTGGAATCGGGGGCTCGGGGATGTCCTCGATGTACCACATCGAGAGGCCGAGCGCGGTCCCGATCACGACGAAGTGGATGAGGACCGAGAGCGGCATTGTGTACCAGCGCTGGCCGCCGCCCTTGTGCTTCGCGGACTCGATGAGCGAGGCTTCGAACATGCGTCCTCTCCTGCCTCCCTACAGCGCCTCGAGCGGATTCTTGTTTGCCTGCTCGAGACGGCGTTTCTCCTGCATCTTCTTGCGGATCTCGAGCGCCTTCTGCTGCCACTCGGTGGCCTTCGCGTTCAGCTCGGCCACCTTTGCCGGATCCGCCTCGATCCGCACGTACTGCCGGTAGAGAAGGTTCTTGTAGAGCATGGCCTCGAAGTAGTCGGGATTCAGCTGGATGGCCTTGTCGAGCTGCGCCATCCCGAAATCGAGCATCTCTTTCCGCTTTTCGTTCGTGATGCCCTTGTCCGGAGCGGCGTCGATCCCCATCGTGTTGTAGGACTTGTCCCACGCCGTGACGCCCATCGTGTAGAACACGTCGGAGTTGTTCGGCTCGAGCTCGCCGCGCTTCTTCTGCCACTCCATGGAGTTCTCGTAGTCGCCCTGTTTCGCGTACAGCATCGCGATCGTCTGGACGGCCTGGGAGTCCTGCGGGTGCTTGGCGACGAGCTCCTTGAAGTACTTGATCGCGTCGTCGTATTTCTGGGCGTTCATGTAGGTCGTGACGAGGAACTTCGCGGCCTTGTCGTCCTCGGGCTTGGCGGCGAGGTACTTCTTGAAGTGCTCGATCGACCGGTTCAGGGCCTCCTGGTCCTTCGGGTGGGTCGAGCCGGGGTTGTAGAGCGCCATGTAGCCCATCGCCACGAACTTGTCGAGGCGGACTTCGCTCGGGTCGAGCGCCTGAGCGGCTTCGTACTTCTTGAGGGCCTCCTCGTAGAGCTGTTCCTTGAAGTAGGCGTTGCCCTCGCGGATGAGCTGCTTGCTCTTGAACTTGTCGCAGCCCGCGGCGCCGAGCGACAGTACGGCGAGGCTCGCGGCGGCGATTCGCCGAACCGTCCATCCCCTGCCGGAGAAATTTCCCGTCATCGCCCGTTCACTCCTTTCCAGTCTCGTCGTCCGGCGTTCCGGGCCGACTCTCGGTTGGACCGCCCGCGAAGGCCCTTAGTTCCCTTCGTTTCCGGGAGGCCTGACGACTCCGCCCGAGACGACGAGCTTGATCCCCTCCTCCACCGTGAGGCGGGGGTCGAGGATATCGCGTTCCTTCGCGAATATCAGGAAACCACTCGTGGGGTTCAGGGCCGTCGGAACGTAAACCGAAAGGGTCCCGGCCTCCAGACCTCCGATCCCGTTCCCTGTCACGAATCCCAACGCAAAGGTTCCCTTCTGAGGAAATTCGACAAGCACGACCCGCTGGAACGCCCGACGACCGCCCGGCGACACAGCCTCGACGAGTTGCTTCGAGGCCGTATAGACCGTCTTGACAAGGGGGAGATTCTCCAAGACGCGGCCGAAAAGTTCAAGGACTTTCTTCCCGATGAAGTTCGAGGAGAGAAGGCCCGTGAACCAGATGACGACAACCGTCAGGACAAGCCCGAGGCCCGGGATCGTCCGGCCCACGAGGCGCTCGGTCAGCGGCTGGCTGGCGCCATCGATCGTGTTGAAGACGAACCTGACGACGGAGGCAGTGACGACGAGGGGCACGAGCACGAGGAGACCGGCGGTGAGGTGGCGCCGGAAGCGGATCGTCATCAGAGCGGGATTCTATCCGCGTGACCCGTACAATCCGGCCATGGCGATTCGCGCGAGCTCCTCTCGTCTCCTTTTTCCCCTCCTGATTCTCGTCTCGGGCACGCTCACGGCTTCGCGGGCGCAGGCGCAGGCCTCTCCTCCCGACAGGCCCGCCGGCCCCTACGTGGCTCGCGGAGAAGTCGTGAGCGTCACGAACCTCGACGTCGTTGTCACCGACGGGAAGGGAAACCGGATCACCGGCCTGAAGAAAGAGGATTTCATCGTCATCGAGGACAACCTCGAGCAGCTCATCACGAACTTCTCCCCGATCGAGCAGGGGAAGATGCTCCTGCCGGCCGAGGAGGCTCCGGCCGCGGCGGCTCCGGCTCAGCCCGGCGCCGCGCCCGCGCCTCCGCCGGTCGCGAGCGCGCCGAAGACCCGCATCGTCCTCTTCATCGACAACCTCCACCTCGCTCCGTTCAGCCGCAACCGCGTCCTCCGGAACGTCGAGACGTTCGTCCGCGACAGCGTCAAGGACCACATCGAGGGCATGGTCGTCGTGTGGAACCGGTCGCTGAAGATCCGGAGAAAGTTCACGAACGACGGCCGCGATCTCTCCGACGTCCTCAAGCAGATCGAGGAGGAGAGCGCTCTCGGCCAGCAGATCTCGTCGGAGCGGCGCGACATCGTTCAGGCGATCGACGACTCGACCACCGCCGACCAGGCCGCGGGCCGCGTGCGCAGCTACTGCCAGGCGCTCGACAACGACTTGACCTTCACGATCGACGCCATGAAGACGACGATCAACCAGCTCGCGGGCGTCGATGGACGCAAGATCCTGATCCACGTTTCCGACGGCCTTCCGCAGTCGCCGGGCGCGGAGCTCTGGCAGTACATTTCGGACAAGTATCGGGACGCGACGATGCATTCCACCTCGCTGTTCGAGTTCGACCGGACCACGAAGTACCTCAGTGTCATTCAGGCGGCGAACGCGTCGGGCGTTTCCGTCTACACGATCGACGCATCCGGCCTCTCGGTGGATTCGAACGTGTCCGCCGAGAACCGGACCCAGGGCCAGCGCCTCGACACGTTCCTCGAGCGGAACAACCTTCAGTCGATGCTCAGCCTCATGGCCGAGGAGACCGGCGGCGAGGCCATCCTGAACAAGAACGACGTCCTCGTCGCGCTCAAGAACATCGAGAAGGACTACACGTCGTACTACTCGATCGGCTACCGGAGCATCCGCTCGGGCCTCGACCGCCCTCACAAGGTCGAGGTGAAAGTGAAGAAGAAGGGGTTCACCGTGCGCGCGCGCCGCAGCTATCTCGAGAAGGGCGTCGAGACGAAGGTCCGCGAGGCGGTCACGTCGGCCCTTTTCTTCCCCCGCGACGACAATCCGCTCGCCGTGGGCCTGGAGGTCGGCAAGCCCGTGCCCGCGGACCGCGAGAACTTCGCGGTGCCGGTCGTCATCCGGATCCCGTACGCGCGTCTCGCGATGCTCCCCGAAGGAACGAAGGTGCGCGGCCGCGTGGTGTTCTATTTCGTGGTCATCGACTCGGCTGGCCAGCAGTCCGAGTTGACGACCCAGCCCGTCCCGATCGACCTCGACGCGAAGAAGTTCGAGACCCTCGCCGGGAAGGACTTTCGCTACGATGTCAAGCTCATCATGATCCCGGGCGGCCAGAAGCTCTCGATCGCCGTGCGCGACGACGTCACGAATTCCACGAGCTATCTCCAGAAATCCGTCTTCGTCTCTGCGTTCTCCGGCGAGGAGAGCCCGCCCCGAAAGTGAAACCGAGAACGAGACCGTGAACGCGCCCGTCTCGCGCTTCGTGTTGTTCGCCCGGGAGCCCGTCCCCGGGCGCGTGAAGACGCGTCTCGCCCGCGAGATCGGCGCGGCCGCCGCGACGTCGCTGTACGAAGCGTTCCTGTCGGACCTCGCCACCTGCCTGCCGTCGCCCGCCCGGTGGGACGCGGTGCTCGCCTACGCCGAGTTCGAACCGGGGCCCTACCTGCTCGCGACGTTTCGCCCTCCCTGGGATCTCATACCGCAGGGGGAAGGGACGCTCGGGGAACGGCTCGCCCGCGCCGTCGTGCGCGCGCGCATGGAAGGGCGTCGCGACGTGCTCGTGGCGGGCAGCGACGCGCCGACGCTCACCGGCGAGGATCTCTCCGAGGCCTTTGGCGCCCTCGCCGGAAGCTCGGACGTCGTGTATGCGCCGGCGCCGGACGGCGGGTTCTCGCTTCTGGGCATGCGGGGAAACGTCGATCCGGCCGCCGTTTTTCCTGCCGGCGTCCGGTGGTCGTCGCCGCATGCGCTCGCCGACAGCAGGAGATCCGTCGAGGCGAAGGGCTATCGCGTGCGCCTGCTTTCGACGGTGCCCGACATCGACGAGGTCGCGGATCTCTGGAGCGTCGAGGCCCTCTTCGGGGCCGACCCGGATCTCGCGCCCGCGACACGACGGGCGCTCTCGACGTTCCTTGGGCGGAGTGCCGTCTGAGAGTCCTGGGCTCGGAGGCCGCCCGCGCCCTCGACGCGCGCACGATCGCGGCGGGAACGCCCGGGCTCGTCCTGATGAGGCGCGCGGCCAACGCCGTCGTCCGGGAGATCGCGGGCGTCGTCGCGCGCCGGCCCGCGCGGGGCGTGCGCGTCGTTGTCCTCGCCGGCCCGGGAAACAACGGAGGAGACGGGTTCGAGACGGCGCGGCTGCTCCAGATCGCCCGCGTCGCGTCCAACGTCGAGACGCTGCTCTTCGGAGCGCCGGAGTATCTCGGCGCCGATGCCCGCCGGACCCATCAGCGGCTCGAGCAGGCCGGCGGAGCTATCCGGGAAGTCACGAAGGAGGGCGACCTCGAGCCTCTCCGGGCGGCGACCGTCGTCGTGGACGCTCTCTTCGGGACCGGGTTGAAGAGGCCCATCTCGCCCGACGGGCTCCCCGCGCGCGCCGTGCGCCTCGTCGCCGAGGGGAAATCGTTCGTGGTCTCGATCGATATGCCCTCGGGCCTTTCGGCCGACGATCCTCTCCCGTGGGCTCCCGCGGTCCGCGCCGACCTGACGGTCACCTTCGGGTACCCGAAACCTTGTCACGTCCATCTGCCGGCCGCGTCTCTCTGCGGGCGGATCGCCGTCGCCGGGATCGGCTTTCTGCCGCTCCTGGAGGACGAGAGCCGCGGCGGGGGTGACGTTGTCGCGGCGGGGGACGTGGCGCTGCTCTTTCCACGCCGCGAAGCGGCCGCGCACAAGGGGAGCTTCGGCCGTCTCCTCGTGGTGGGCGGCTCGGAAGGAATGGCGGGTGCCCCCGCCCTCGCAGCGCGCGGCGCCCACCGGTCCGGAGCGGGGACGGTCACCGTCTTCGCGCCGGAATTCGTCCGCGCCGCCGTGCACGTGCTGAGTCCCGAGACGATGACCGCGGGAGAGGGCGTCGACATCGCGCGCTTCGACGCGCTCGCGGTCGGCCCGGGGCTCGGCGCATCGGCGGCCGCCCGGGACCTCGTGGAGCGCGCGGCCGATTCGCGCCTTCCTGCGGTTTTCGACGCCGATGCGCTCAACCTCGCGGGCGACGCCGCGTTCTTCGCGAGACGGGCGGCCCCCACCGTTCTCACGCCGCATCCCGGGGAAGCCGCGCGCCTTCTCGGCATCGATGCGGGGCGCGTGAACGCGGACCGCGAGGCGGCCGTGCGCGAGATCGCCTCGCGGGCGAAGGCCGTGGTGATCCTGAAGGGATTTCGGTCGCTCGTCGCTGATCCCTCGGGCCGGGTCGTGCCCGTGCTCGCGGGCAACCCGGCGATGGCGTCGGGGGGAACGGGCGACGTCCTCACCGGCGTCGTCGGGGCGTGCCTCGCGCGGGGCCTCGACGCCTTCGACGCCGCCTGCGCGGCGGCGTGGCTTCACGGCACGGCGGGCGACTTCGTCCGGGAGGCCAAGGGAGAGGAGTCGCTCCAAGCGTCCGACGTCATCGAGGCCCTCCCGGAGGCGTTCTTCGCGGCGCGGGAGAGCACCGGCGGGTGACGTCGCACGTGACGTTTGCCGAGGAGGAGACCCGCGATCTGGCCGCCGACCTCGCGCGCCGCCTCGCGCCCGGCGCCATCGTGCTTCTGGAAGGCGAGCTCGGCGCCGGCAAGACCGCTTTCGTGAAGGGCCTCGCCGCGGGGCTGGGCCTGGACCCCAAGGACGTGTCGTCGCCCAGCTTCGCGCTCGTTCACGAGTACGGGCCTTCGGGGGAGCCGCCCGTTCTCGTCCACGCCGATCTCTACCGGATCCCGAAGGGCGCCTCGATCGCCGACCTCGGCCTCGAGGAGCGGGGGAGCGCGATCCTGGCGGTGGAGTGGCCGCGCCCGCCGCTCATGCCGCGGCGCGCGTGGCGGGTGTCGATCGCGCTCGGGGAAGGCGGCGCGCGCCGGATCGATGTCGCGCCGCCCGAAGACCCCATGAACAACGTCCTGAGCAGTTCCCGCTAGAAGGCGAAGACGAGGCCGCCCGTGAGCTCGCCGTTGTATGACCAGCGGTTCCAGCGGTCCGAGCAGCCCCCGTCGTGGTCGCAGGAGCGGCTGCCGGAGTCCGACTGCTGGTCGAGGACGCGGTAGCGCCCGTCCAGCCGCAGCCCGACGCGCGGCGTGAAGAAGAACTTCGCGCCGGCCGAGACGTTCGCGGTGAGGCGGGTGCGGGACATCGGGTCGACGGCCGCGTCGGTCCGGTCGAGCGTCGCGGCCCCGGCGCCGAGACCGAAGTAGCCGACCGCGCGCCGGCGGCCGAAGTTGAACAGCATGTTCGCCTCGTAGACGTTCTGGCGAAGCCGCCCGACGCGCAGGTTCCGAGGAGACACCCCGAACTGGTTCGGTGTCCGGAGGTCGGTGCGCGCCGACGTCCAGTCGAACTCGAAGGCGAAATGGCGGGTCACGTTGTACGCGAGCCTCGCGCCGTAGGTGAGGTCGTCGTCGGGCTCGAGGAACCCGACCGTCGTCGTCGTCCCCGGGGTCGTCGTGACGACGCTGTTGCCGTAGAGCCGGCCGCCGAAGTAGCCGCCGGCGAAGGGCGAGATCTCGAAAGTGCCGGCGCGGTCCTGCGCTAAAGCGGGGACGGCACCGACTAGAAGGGCGCAGGCGAGAAGGGAAAAGACGAGGGAACGACGCATGGATCCTCCTCTGGCACGCGAAGTCTAGGCCCGGACGAAGGGCGTCCCCGTAATGTGACGCACGCCCGGGCCCCATTTGGACAAGCAACGGGCGTACCCGCCGCTCATTTCGACGGGAAAAGCCCCGGCCAGATCGTCGTGACGACGAGGACCACCGTCAGCCCGATCATGATGACGCAGGTTCCCCACGCGATCCAGTTCCATACGCGCCCGTTCACGTGCTCGCCCATGAGGTCGGTCCGGTTGATGAGGAGACACATGAAGACGAGGACGAACGGCAGAAGGAGCCCGTTCAGGACCTGCGAGAGGAAGAGGACGGGGAAGAGCGGGACGCCGGGGATGAGGATGATCCCCGCCCCGATCACGATCATGCCCGTGAAGAGCGCGTTGAACTGCGGCGCCTCGGCCCAGGTCTTGTCGACGCCCGCTTCGAACCCGAGCCCCTCGCAAATGGAGTACGCGGTGGCGAGGGGCAGGATGCACGCCGCGAAGAGCGAGGCGTTCGCGAGGCCGATCGCGAAAAGCGTCCCCGCCCATTTTCCGGCGAGCGGCTTGAGTGCGAGCGCGGCCTGCTCGGCGCCCTCGATGCGGATTCCGGCCGGAAACAGGGTCGCGCCGCACGCCACGATGATGAAGAACGCGACGACGTCGGTCAGGATGCAGCCCACGATGACGTCCCAGCGGGACATCTTGTATTCCTCCGGGCCGATGCGCTTCTCGACGATCGAAGACTGGAGATAGAACTGCATCCAGGGCGCGATCGTGGTCCCGACGATGCCGATGATCATCAGGACCCACGCGGCGCTCGATTCGATCCGCGGGTTGAAGGTCTGCTTCAGGACGTCGGTCCAGACGGGCTTCGCGAAGAGGGCCGACACGACGTAGGTGAGGTAGATCGAGCAGGCGATCAGGAAGATCTTCTCGACGGTCTTGTAATTCCCCTTCACGACGATCCACCACACGACGAAGGCGCCGATGGGGACCGAGATCACCCTGGGAATCCCGAAGATCTCGAGGGCCGCGGCCCAGCCGGCGAATTCGGCGACCGTGTTGCCGATGTCGGTCACGAGGAGGGCGACGAGGAGGTAGAAGGTGGACCGGAGCCCGTAGTTCTCGCGGATCAGCTCCCCGAGGCCCTTCCCCGTGATCGCGCCGAGCCGGGCGGACATCTCCTGCACGACGATGAGCGCGACCGTGATCGGGACGAGAGTCCACAGGAGCGAGTAACCGAAGTGGGCCCCCGCGATGGAGTAGGTCGCGATGCCGCCGGCGTCGTTGTCGACGTTCGCCGTGATGATCCCGGGCCCGAGGATGGCGAAGAAGATCGTGAGGCGCCGCCGCCAGTTCCTCACGTCCGGCCGCGGCGCGGCGGGTGCCGCGGCCGGCGCGATCAGCGCAGCCTCCTGCGGCCGCGGCGGGGCTGCGGCTGGAGGCGGTCGACGACGTCGTCGATCGTGATGATGCCCGCGAGGACGCCTTCCGGATCGGTGACGGGCAGGGCGAGAAGGTCGTACTTCGACATCGTCTCGGCCACCTCGCCGGCCGAGACGTCGGGCGTGACGCTTCGCACCGGCGTCGCCATCACGTTTTCGAGGATTGTGTCGTCGTCGGCCGCGAGGAGATCGCGGACGGAGAGCGCGCCGAGGATGCGCTCCTGCTCATCCACGACGTAGAAGTAGAAGAGCGCCTCGGCGTCGCGCGCGACCGGCCGGAGCCGCTGGATCGTCTCGCGCACCGTGAGCGTGGGCGGGAACGTGACGAAGTCGGTTCCCATGAGTCCGCCGGCCGTGTCCTCGTCGTGAACGAGGAGCTCGGTGACGTCCTCGGCCGCCCCTTTCTCCATGAGCTGGACGAGGTCGCGCGCGTGCTCGCCCTCGATCTCGCCCAGGACATCCGCCGCCTCGTCCGCGGGCATCTGCTCGAGGATCTCCGAGGCGCGCGCCTCCGGCAGGTCCTCGATGATCTCGGCCTGCATCTCGGGCTCGAGCTCGTGGAGCGTCTCGGCCGCGGTCTCGACGTCCAGCTTCCGGAAGATTCCGGTGCGCTCGTTGCCGGAAACCTGGCTCAGGATCTCCGCGATGTCGGCGGGGTGGAGCCGCTGGAGCTTCTCCTGCGGAAGGGTGGTCTCGAGCCGCTCGAGCCGCGGATGCAGCGGCTGCATCGAGTCCCAGGGAATGAGGCGCGCCGGCAGCGAAGCGTCGAAGAGCCTGCCGCCGCGGGGCGTGATGCCGGCCCCGAAGACTCGCCGCACGAGGCCGCGCACACCCACGTCGGCGGCCGTGAGGACGAGGTCTCCCGAAAGCACGTCCAGCTTGAGGTCGTTCACCCGCACGACCTTCACGCCGTTGATGTCCACGATCTGCTTGTCGAGGAGGTGCCGCGCGAGAAAGATCTCGTCCTCCCGCGCGGGGCGGTGCAGCAGGTCCTCCCGCACGAGACGCGTGCGCACGGCGTTGCGCTGGAAGATGGCAACGTCTTCCCAGGGCAGCACGAACGTCTCGAAGCGGTCCCGGATCAGGAGGCCCGTGACCCGCGGAAACGGGGCCCCCGTGCTCGTGGCGACGGCGAAGTCCGAGATCTTTCCGACCGGGTGCCGGCCCACGTCGCGCACCGTCTCGCCGAGGAATTCCGAGACGAAGAATCCCTCATGGGTGGGCACCGCGGTCGTGCGCGCGGGCAGGGACGGCGAAGGCTTCGGCACGAAAGCATTGTCGGGAGGCGGCACGCTCCAGTCAACGCTTCTTCGGGTTACTCTCAGTCTGATGGTTCCGACACGCGCCCGCTCCGTGACGCGGCGACCCATGCGTACGATTCGCGTTGGTAAGGGGCTGCAGGGAGCGCTTCTCGTCGCCTACTCGTGCGTCCTCCTCGGCGTGACGCTCCTCGTGCAGGGCGGGGGCAAGGTGAGGACGAATCTCGCGCCCTTCGAGGACATCCAGCGCCTCGCGGCCCGGACCGGGCATGGCGGGTATCTCTCGAACTCCTTCCTGTACGCCATCGTGGGGATCGTCGGAAACCTCGCGATGTTCGCGGTGTGGGCGTTTCTGCTCTGGAAGTTCCTGGACGGGCCGGGCCGTTCGGCGGCCCGCAACCACGTGGACGCGCTCCTCGCGGGCACGCTGTTCAGCGTCGGGATCGAGACCGTTCAGCTCTTCCTGCCGACGCGCGCGGCCGACGTGAACGACGTGTTCTGGAACGTCCTCGGGACGATCGCCGGCTGCGCCCTCGCGCATCTCCACCGGAACATCCGACTCGACTGGCAGTAGACTCTTCGCGGCGCGCCGGAGTGGCGGAATGGCAGACGCAGGGGACTCAAAATCCCCCGGCTCCGAAAGGGCCGTGAGGGTTCAACTCCCTCCTCCGGTACCACTTAGCCCCTGAGGCGAAACCCCGAGGCGGAGCGGCTTGCCCTTACCTTGCCTTCGCGACGCGGTTTCGGGGTCGGGAGTCACCCGTCCCCAGACGACGTACATGATCGTGCTCACCTAGGTTTCCTAGTGGTTCTAGGCTTCCTAGAAGTCCTAGGTTTCCTAGGCCGAGGTCGCAGCTCGCGCGCGCGTGAGGGCGGCGCGCCTCTCGCGGGTTCCCTAGAACGTGCCCCACGCGGAGCGCGGGCCGAAGTCGTCTTCCGGGCGGCCGCCCCCGAAGGTGCGGGCGGGAGGAGGCTTCTCGGCCGGAGCCGGCGGCGCCTCGCGGGCGCGCAGGAACGAGAGCACGCCGGCTTTGTTGCGTGCCAGCTCGTCCAGGAGCTCACGCGGCGGCTCACTCTCGGCCTCGAGGTCGATCGTGTTTTCGACGGCATGGGCGCGCAGCCGGACGCCGAGGGCCTCGAGAGCGGCGACGATCTCGCGGGCGTTCATACGCTCATCCGAAAGGGAAGCGGCGGAGGTGCGGGACGCGCCGGAGCCGGCGAGGGTGCGGGCGGGGCGGCCTCTGCCGGCGGGCCGACGCGGTCCGGGGCGCGTACCACGTGCGACTCGGGAAACTTGAATTCCACTTTGATAGCCGGCGGCGGCGGCGTGTGCGGCGGCGATTCGCCCCGCAAGATCGCGGCCTGTATCTCCGCGTTCCTCTCGCACTCGGCACGCATCTCGTCTATCGACGCGCCGGTCTCCTCGGCGAACCACGCGAGGGCGCGCGCTAGGTCGGCTTCGGTGCGCTTCGGCGGCGGCGTCAGCTCGCGGAGGAGCTTCACGACTTCGCCCATTTCGCGCACGGCCGCGAGTGCGCATCTCAGATCGCCTTCGGCCTCGGCCCGTTCGCCGAGGCGCCGGGCGTCGGCCTCGAGGCGCTCGACTTTTTGGAGAAGCGACTCGTCCAGGCGCTCGCCCTTCCGCGCCGATGCCCGGACGAGAGCCGTCCCGACGTGCGGACGGTGACGCGAGAGGGCGGACTTCGATGTCCCGAAACGTCCCGCGATGTCCCGCAACGAGGAGCCGGAGACGAGGGCCGCGTCGATCTCGGGACGCCGGGCGTCGGCGCACGTCGAGCAGGGAAGGCCGCTCACGAGCCGGGCTCCGTGTGGGCGAGGAAGGGCACCGGCCCGGGGCGTGCGCCCGAGGGAGAGCCAAGATGTCGGTGGAGAGCCGACACCGCCGCCCCGGCGCCGATGCGAATCGAGGAAAAGAAAAGCCGGCCGGACCCCTCCGCCACTGGAACCCCGAAACTCGCGGTAAAGGGGAGGAGGAAACGGAGAGGTTCGGGCCGGCAGACGTTTTTCATTTGCGAAGGGCAAGCTCGAGGTCAGCGGCTCGGTTCGCAGCCGTCTCCTCTCCCGATACGAGACCGCCGCTCGAGCGTCGGCCGGGGGCCGGTACCTCGGTCATCGTGGAGACGATCGGAAAGCGCACGTCGGCCAGGTGCTCGACCTCGGAACCGTACGAGAGGCGCTCGAAAAAGCCCTGGTCGATGCCGTCGATCGCGTCGGGTGAAACGGCGAACCCGCTGGGGTGGCCTCCGAGTTCGACTGCGAGCCCACCGGCTGCCTTCCCGAGAGCGCACGCCTCGGACAAGGCGCGCACCGCCGTCACGACGGACGCTCGAGCGGCCTTCCCAGCCGTGACCGCTCGTGCGTCCACGTCTCGGAACGACGCGATGCGAGCCGCTCTATCGTCAAGAGCACGCGCGCGAGGGAGGAGCCCTTCCACCTTCGCCACGGCGCTCTCGGCGGCCGTGAGCTTCACCCCGAGGTCCGCGATCTCCTCGCGGCGAGCCGGCTTCGCGGCGAAGGAGTCATTCTCGAGCTTCACCCCGAGGTCCGCGATCTTCTCGCGCAGCCGGAGTGCGTCGTTTCGCCGCGCGGTGAGATCCGCCTCGAGGGCCTTCGTTTCCTTGCTCATGATCAACTCCTCACTTTCGCTGCTTCGAGGCGGGCCTCGAGCGTGCGCGTGTGTTCGATCTTTCGAACGGCGTCGAGAAAGCCGATACCCTCCTTGGCTGCCATCAGCTCGGCCTCAAGCCCAAGTGTGGGGTCGGCCTCAACGGCGCGCTCCCGCTCGGCGAGGCTCGGACGGCGGTGGTCGGAGGTCGAGGGCGCCGGAGCGGGCGACACCACGCCGGTGACGATCGCGGTCCTGAGCTTCCGGGCGAAGTCCGACGGCTCCACGTCCTCCGGCTTCTCCTCGACGTGCGCTCGCTCCGTCTCGCGCGACGCCTTGATGATCGCGAAGAATTCCGCCTTCGTCGCGTTCGACGGGATTTGGATTTGGGGTTCGGTTGAAGTGACGTTCATGGGTCTCTCCTTCGCGGCGCTCTCGCCGCGGTCTCTAGAATTCGGTTCGCTCACGACGGGATTTCCTCTTCAGGGGCGGCGTCGCGGTCGACGAATGCTCCCGTGGAGAGGGCCTCGTCAAGCGCCCGGTCGTGCCTTCGCCCCTCGCCGGGCGCGTTCGTCTCGAGGGGGGTGCTACGGGCCGGACTCGTCTCCGTTCGGGCGGCCTGGGCGATCGTGGCGCGACGGGCGCGGTCGAGACGCCTCCGACGCTCTGCCACGTCGAGCGGCATCCGGGCGAGGCGCTTCTGCCAACATGGAGCGCAGAAGAGATCCTCGGGGTCCGTCTCGGCGTGGCAGGAGACGCACGGGTGGGCGTGCCGCTTCAGCTCCGCCACGACTTCGGCACGGTTCGCCTTCACCTCGGCGACGAGTCGCTCCAGCTCGGGCACGGCCGGCGCGTCCACGTCCACGACGCCGGCGGGAGTCAGCCTGACGACGGCGCCGATGGACGAGAAGGCGGCGAGGATCTGGGAGCCGGTCACAGACCGAAACTCCGGCGCGGGCGGGCCTCTTCCTCGTTTGGCTCCTCATCCGGAACATCCGGAACACCGGCACAAGGGCCGTCTTCATTGATCGAAACCGTTCCGGATGATCCGGAACACGATCCGGAACAGAGCCCGGAGCCATCGGGGGCCGCCGCGTGTTCCGGATGCTGTTCCGGATGGTCCGGAACACTTTCGCCCGCGTCGGCATTGCTCTGTTCCGCTGTTCCGGTTGTTCCGGATCGGGTGTCAAGCGGGGAGAGGTAGCGCTCGAACGGATCGGCGAAGGCGGAGACGAGGTATCCCCACGGTGTCGCGTCTCCGACGCGGAGCTTTTTCGACTTGACGCCGAAGGGCCGCAGGAGCCGGGCGAGCCCGCGCGCGTCCAGCGGTTCGCCCTTCTTGTCGAGTTTCTTCCAGGGCGACTCCTCGCGCGCGTACAGCTCCCGGAGCAAGTCCGCCGTGGGGATCTCTCCGTCCGTCCGGCAGAGCAGCGCGAGGACGGCGCGCACGTCGGCGAGGAGGAGCACGCCTAATTCGTCCTCGTCTCCGTCGTCTTCTCCGGCCAGGGAGACGAGGGCCTTCCGGGCGAGGACCGGCCACTCGGCGCCGGCAGAGTCCGCGATCGCGAGGAGCGGCTCAGCCGCATCTTGGGCGCGGTCCTCGAGCTTCTCGGGGAGGTCGGGCCGCGCGTCCCGGAGCGTGTCCACCGCGGCCTCGGCCCACCGCTCGAGGCGCTCACGTAGCGGCGCCGCGAGGGCCTCGGCGTCACGACGGCGGAAGCGCGCCACGGTCTCGGTCCGCTTCTTCCGCTTCATCTCGATTACGAAAGAGCGGTCCCGCACGGTCGGCGGAAGCGCGCCGATACCGGCCAGGAGCTTCGGACCGAAGACGGCAAACTCCTCGATGTCCTTGCCGTGGTCGATGCACCGCGGAATCGTGGCGCCGCGCTGGAAGCCGGCGTTCAAGACGGCGCGGATGCCTTCCTGCGAGTCGGAGACATTCTTCCCGAAGACGGCATCGACTTCGTCGAAGAGGAGCGTCGAGTCGCCCTGCCCGAGCTTGCGGAAGAGGACGGCTTCGCTCGGTTGCACGACGCGCCACGGTTTGCGTACCACAAGCTCGACGGTTTCGAGGAGGCGCGTCTTCCCGGCACGCAGGACGGCCGAGCTAACGGAGAGGTACGGGAAGATGTCCGCGGCTGCTACTGCCCATGTGTGAAGTGTCCAGAGCGTCACGGCGACTTCCTGTTCCGGGCTCACGACGACGTAGCGATGAACGAACGCGCGCACGTCCCGGAGGAGCGCGGCGCCGTTCTCTGGCGCCGTTGCCTTGCACTCGGCCGCGGAGGTGACGAGGGCCTCGAGGTCCTCCCGCTTCGCGCCGGCCGCGATGTAGTCGGCCACGTCGAACTTCTCGGGCCGGCCGTCCGGCCAGGAGACGACGCGCACGCGACGCGCGACGCCGGCGAGCTTCCGGGCGAAGCGTTCGACGTACTGACGGCCGGGCTCGTCATTGTCTGGATGGAGAACTACGTCGGCGCCGCGGAGGGGGTCGAGAAGCGCGGGCGTGTCCAGGGGATCGGCCGCTCCGCCTCCCGTGGTGGTCGAGACGAAGCCGAGCGACGCGAGCGCGTCGGCGCACTTCTCGCCTTCCGTGACGTGGATGGTGTCGCCCGCCTTCGCGGCGGCGGCGATCTTGTGGAGCCGGTAGAGCGGCGGCTTCGCGCCGTTCAGCCCGCCCGTCCAGCCGTCGCCGTTCCGCCTCTTCCATGCGAACGTCTTTCCGCCCGCGTGCTCGATGCGGAGTTTTTTCGCGAGCGGCGAGCCGTCCGCCGCGTGGTACACGTACTCGATGGTCGTGCTCTTCTTCGCGGGCCGGCGCTTCTCGGACTCCGGGAAGAGGGCCTTTTCGTCGAGCCCGAGAGCGGAGAGAACGTCGGCCGTCTCGCAGCCGGAGCGGCACTTCACGAGGAGCTTCCCGCCCGCCTCGTGGAAATCGAGAGACGGATGCTTGTCGCCGTGAACCGGGCAGAGCGTGGTCCACTCGTTCCCCACGCGGCGCGGCTCGTGGCCGGTCGCCTTCACGAGCGCATCGGCGAAGTCGCGCTCCAGGCCGGTCATTATCGCGCTCACGGCCGGGCCTCGCGCCGTTGCGCCTCGACGAGGATCGCCCGTCCGAGCGCGGTCAGGGACACTTCCGGGGCCTCGCGGCCGAAGACGGCGGCGAGGTCAGCGGCGAGCACCAGGGCGAGGTCGTCGCCGGCCGGGCGCAGGCGCCGCGGCGTAGACTGAGGGGCGGCTTTTCGGTAAGATGCTGTCCGGGTTTTTCGGGAGTCGCGGGCCGCTTCCGTGCTGGTACACGGGGCGGCCGTTTCGTTTCTCACGTGCGTCTCCTTTTCACGCGGCGGCGCCGGTGCGCGCGGCCTTCTCTTCGGCGGTGGACGTGAAAGAGCGCCTCTCGAGCCAGGCGATTACGGCGCTCCGCTTGTACAGAATCTTTCGGCCCGTCGGCTTGAGGTAAGAAGGGCCGCCGCCTCGCACCCGCTCCGCGCGAGAGGAGCCCGGCCTCAGTCCGCGGAAGGATTCGTATTGCGCGCTCGTCAGGTATTCGTCCATCACGGCATGTACCCCCAAGAACGCTTTTAGCAACGCCACGGAGCGCGCGAAAGCGGATAAAAGAGGATGCCGGTCTGGTCCTCATTCGGCCTCCGTCCGCCGGTACTTCCTGGCGAGGCGCGCGATTGACGCCCAGCCGCTTCCCGGCACAGCCTCGTATCCGTATCCGAGGCGGCCCGCGAGGTTCTCTCTCTCGTCCCGGGTGAGGGAAGCGCGCACTTTCCACGCCGCGAGAATCGCCTCCCGTCGTTCTAAGTTCGCGAGATCGGTGTCCTTCGTCGGCTCAGAAACAGCCGCCCCGACGCGGCGGAGGAGGTCCGCCAGCTCGTCCGGGAGAACTTCGCCCGGGAACGAGACGCGCAGCTCCCGCAACATTCCCAGCGCCACCTGGACGCGCCAGCACGCGAGGGCGAGCGGCACCCTGCGGATGATCTCGGTGAGAAAGTCGAGAACCTTCCTTTCCTCGGGCGTGAGGGCGGGGACGGATTCGAGCTTCGGTGACTTCAGGATGATCTCGTCGAGGGCCTTCTCATCGAGCGCCTCCAATTCCTCGGGCGTCAGCTCGGGGATCGACTCCAAGGCGTCCTCTGGAATTTCGATCAAGGAATTTCGGTCCAAGTCCGCTTGAATCACGAAGCGTTGAAGCGCAAGGAAGGGCTCGAAATCGAGCACCCGCTTCTCCCTCTCCTCGAAGGAGCACACCTCAAGTTCCGCGTCCACCGCCACGCGGTGAAGATCCTCAGCCGAGATCCCGACGAGGGCCTCGTCGGCGCTCTGCATGGCGGTCGCCTCCTCGATCTCGGCCGACGCGGGCTCGTCATCCCCGAGGCGCAGAACGTGCTCCTCGCGGCCGGAGCGGGTCACGGTGACATCGAAGAGCGGGGCCGCGCTCACTTCTCGGCCTCGTCGCTGTCGGGTGCGCGGCCCCCCGTCTCGAGGGGCGCCTCTTTCGGCAGGGGATCGTCCTCCCATAGAAAGCGCGGGAACCGGAGAACCTGGCCATCGCCCGCAGGCTCGCGAACCCCCTTGGCAAGTGATTCCCTGCAAAGCTGCATCGCCTCCTCGCTCGATCCGAGCTCGAAAAGCTGCGCGGCTGAGAGGTGCCGCGTCGCTACCCAGACGCCGAGGAGGCGTAGGAGGAACGCACGTCCGGGAGTGAGACACGTCCCCGTGGCCATCTCGTCATCGAGACGCTCGGCCTCCTCCATACGGCCATCAAGGACACCATTACGGAGCGTCCAGAACAGCTCCTCGTGCGGCCCGACCATCTCCGAGATTCGTTCATCGACCGCCTTCGCGGCGGTGAGGGAGATCGCATCCTTCGCGGGAGTCTTCTTCTTGGCTTTCATCGTGGGCTCCTTCTGCCGGCGCGGCCGGCGGCGCGCTGAGACTTCGACGCGAACGGGAGGACGGCGGCGCGCGCTTCGGTCGCCGCGCGCAAGTCCTCGATTCCGAGCGGCGCATAAACTCTTTCGGTCACACGCACGTCGGCGTGGCGGAGGAGCTTCGACGCGATGTGCAATCCCGCCGCTTTCGCTACGGCCAGGCCGAACGTCCGCCGCACGTCGTGTACGTGAACGTCCTTGAGCTTCGCGCGCTCGATGAGGCGATTCCAGACACCTTTCAAGTCGGCCCGCGCCTTCTCCGGGTTCCGGCCGGGGATGATGAACGGCCCGACGCGGGGGAGACGGCGCAGCATGGAGAGCGTGTCCTTCGCGAGCGGGACGGTCTGAGGGTGCCCACTCTTCGGGCTCGGGATGCGCCACGTCCCGCCCGAGAAGTCCACGTCCTCCCATCGGGCGTGCAGGGCTTCGGAGAGTCGTGCGCCCGACTCCACGAGGAGGTGGACCGCGGCTCGCGCGTGCGCGTCGGGCTCCGCCTTCAAGGCGACGAGAAGCGCCTCCATCTCATCGGCGTCCAGGACGCGGGCACGCGGCGGGTTTTCCTTGAAGGGCTTGACGCCTTTTGCCGGATTCGAGCGGAGGTATCCGGCCACGACCGCCGCCGAGAGACACGAGCGCACGGCCGCGAGCCATCGGTTCGCCTGTGTCGGCGTTCCGGCGAGCGTCTGTCGGAAGGCGAGCACGTCCTCCGAGGTCAGGCTGTCGAGCGCCCTCCCGCCCCATCGCTCGGCCGCCATCGGCAGGAAGCGCCGGTCCTCTCTCGGGCTCTTCTTCGTGAGCGCGATCCGCGCGAGGTACGTCTTCGTCCATGCGCCGAACGTCGGCATGTTCCGCGCCGTCTCGCGGGCCTCAGCGGGGTTCCCGCCGAGAGCGGCGGAGGAGAGCAGCTCCTTCGCCTTCGTGCGGGCCTGATCGGGCGTCAGGGCACCGTAGTGCCCGATCTTGATGACGCGGCGCTGAGAGCCGATGCGAACGCGGGCATAGAAGACTTTCGCGGCCGGGTACGAGACGACGAAAAAGCCGGGCAGTTCGGCGTCAGGGTGCCATGTGCCCTTCTTCGGCCCCGGCGGTATCGCGTTCAACGTGCGGGCGGTGAGCTTCTTTCGCTTCTTTCTCTCGAGCGGTTCGGACATCCGGCCCCCTATCTCCTCGGGTTTCCCGCTTGCCCGTCCCTTGCCCGGAGGGGTGAGGCTTGCCCGAGGCTTGCCGGACGATTGTCTACCGCACGTTACGCCACGTCAACGCGACGTAGCGTTTTTCGGCCAGAAGTCGCAGATTCCTTGCCTCACCTTGCCGGTAGGATGCGCCTCGAAACGCGAAACCGTGGGACTCAAAATCCCCCGGCCCGAAACGGCCATGAGGGTTCAACTCCCTCCTCCGGTACCATCAGCACCCTGAAATCGCGCGAAATGCCGCCGTTTTGCCCGCGAGGCATCGTCATCGGACGTTTTCGTTTGACCGCCCGGGAGCGGGGGAGTAGTCTCCTTTTCCCTTTCCCGAAGGAGGCGATTCCGTGGCATTCAAGATCGGAGACAGGCTCGTCTACCCGAACCACGGCGTGGGCGTCGTAGAGACGATCCAGGAGTCCCCCCTCGAAGGTTCTCCCGCCCCCTGTTATCAGCTCCGCCTTCTCGGGAACAATTCGCGCGTGATGGTACCGGTCGGAAACTCCGACCGCATCGGCCTGCGCCCGCTCACGCGGCGCAAGGACGTGGGCTCGGTATTCCGGGTCCTGGAGAACGGCGTCCTTCCGCCGACCGGCGACTGGAAGGGCCGTTACAAGCAGAACCTCGACAAGATGCGCTCGGGCCGCCTGACGGACATCGCCGACGTCCTCAAGAACCTGACGTGGGTCCAGAAGCAGAAGGCGCTCTCTTTCCGCGAGAAAAAGATGTACGAGCGCGCCCGCTATCTCATCGTCTCCGAGATCGCGCAGATCAACGGCCTCCCCGAGGGCGAAGTCGCCACCGAGGTCGAGAAGGCCCTCGATCGTGCGATCCTCAAGCGGCGACCTCTCACGCCCCTCGCCGCCGCGAGCGGAAATCACCGCGGTCATTGAACTGACCTGGGGGATTCCTTGCGATGCGGGCGCCGCGACTTCCGTATAGTGGCGAAGATGGCTGCCCTCCCGGTTCGCTCCGCCTTCATCGCGACCCTCCTGCTGGCGATCGTGATGCCGGCGGCGGCAGCGACCCTCCCCTCGAGGACCGGCGATCCCGTGCTCGACCTGCTCCTGTCCTCGGTCGAGATGGAGAGGCGGCGCGTGTCGGAGGATCTCGAGGAATTCGACCGGATCTCCGGACAGGCCTTCCGGGCCGAGTCGGACCTCAACGCGTCCCTGAATCAGGTCGCGCGGCTCGCGCGCGAAGGCATTCTCGACCGCGCGCTGCTTGAGCAGGCCGAGCAGGCCGCGGCCGACGCGCGGGCTCGCATTCAGGCGGGACAGGACCGCCGCCGGGCCATTTCCGAGCGGCTCGCCGAGCACGTCCGCCGGCTGGTGGCGTTTCGGGACGAGATGGCGCGCCGGCGCGACACCTTGAGAAGCAGCCCGGCGGACCCGCTCACGGGGCGCTGGGAGGTCTTCGTCAATCCGGGCGGCCGGCGCGGCTTCTACCGCCTCTCGCTCGACGGCACAATCCTTTCGGGTGACTATGTTCTCGACGGGGGCTTTCATGGCTCACTCCGGGGCACGTTCGTGGGCGACCGCGTCATGCTCGAACGGATCGATTCCGAACTGGGAGCGGATGCGAAGTTCTACGGCCGTCTGACGACGGCACCCGCCAGGCGCCTGGCGGGCACCTGGGAGGGGACGCAGATCGCCCCCGTTCCGGTATCGGGTCCCGTGGCGGGAACGTGGGCGGCACAGCCGGCGCGCGAAGAGGAGACGGATTCAAAATGACGACGGAACAGAACGACGACCACCTTCCGCCGCCTGTGCCGGCGGAGAAGCGTCCCCGCGAGAAGAAGTCCCCGGCCGCGGAAAAGCCGGCGCCCCGGTTTTCCCCGTGGGCGGACAGAGGGACGTTTCTCGTCCTGGGACTGCTCGCGGGCTTCACGGCCGCGTACCTGTACCTGGAGAAGAATGCCTCGGCGGGTCCGCCCCAGGCGGGCATGGCCGATCCTCACGCCGGGCTCGCGGGCGTCGGGCCGGGCGCGACGCGCGACCTGCCGGGAAGCGGCGGCGGACAGCCGTCTCTGGCGTCCGACCCGGTCGCCCTCCAGAAACTCGCCGGGCTCGAGGCCTCCGTCGCCAAGGAGCCAAAAAACGCCGAGCTCCTCGTCCAGCTCGGGAACACGGCCTACGACGTCGAGGACTGGAAGAAGGCGATCGACGCCTACGAGAGGGCGCTCAAGTTGAAGGACGGCGATCCGAACGTCCTCACCGACCTCGGCGTGGCGTATCGGAACGTGGGCAACCCGGACAAGGCGCTCGCGATGTTCACGCAGGCGGTGGCCCGCGATCCGAGCCACTGGCCCGCGCAGTTTAATCAGGCGATCATCTTCGGCCTCGACAGGGGCGACACGAAGAAGGCGCTCGAAATCCTCAGCAGGCTCAAGAAGGAGCATCCCGAAATCCCGGCGCTCGATCGGCTCACCGCCGACATCGAACAGCGGGCCAAGGCGCGCGGAGGGGCGTGACGTTCTCGCCGGGCGACCTCTTCGAGGATGAGGGCCCGGCTTCCGACCGGTCCGCGGTCGATGATGTCGTGTCGCGGGACGCGCCGCTCGCGGAGCGGATGCGTCCCCGGGAACTGTCCGAGGTGGCAGGGCCCGCGGATCTCGTAGGCCCCGGCTCGTTCCTCGCGAAGGCGCTCGCCGCCGACAGGGTCCGTTCTCTCGTCTTCTGGGGCCCGCCGGGGAGCGGCAAGACGACGCTCGCGCGCATCATCGCCGCGAAGAGCCAGGCCCGTTTTCTCGGCTTCTCGGCCGTCGTCTCGGGCATCAAGGAGATCCGGAACGTAATGGAGGAGGCGGCCCGCGCCAGGCGCCGGGGCCGCCGCACGCTCCTCTTCGTCGACGAGATCCATCGCTTCAACCGGGCGCAGCAGGATGCCTTCCTGCCGTTCGTGGAAGCCGGCGACATCGTCCTCGTGGGCGCCACGACGGAAAACCCGTCGTTCGAGCTGAACGGCGCGCTGCTGTCGCGGCTGAGAGTCATCATTTTGCCGGCGATCGGCGAGAAGGAGCTCGTTCTGCTGATGAAGAGGGCGCTGGCGGACCCCACGAGGGGCCTCGGGGCCCGGGTGACGGTCGACGAGGATGCCTTCGAATGGATATCCCGGTTTGCCGACGGCGACGCCAGAAGGGCGCTCACGGCGCTTGAAGCGGCGGTTTCCCATATTCCCTTCGAAGAAAATCCCTCTTCGGTCTCGGTTTCCCTCCTCGAGGATCTGTTCAAGCGAAAAGTTCTCCTGTACGACAAGTCCGGCGAGGAGCACTTCAACCTCATCTCTGCGCTCCATAAATCACTCCGCGACTCGGACGTGGACGCGTCGCTCTACTGGCTCGCGCGCATGCTGGAAGCGGGGGAAGACCCGCTCTACGTCGCGCGCCGTCTCGTCCGCTTCGCGTCCGAGGACATCGGGCTCGCCGATCCGTCGTCGCTCACGCTCGCGGTCGCCGCCAAGGAAGCCGTGCATTTTATCGGCATGCCGGAAGGCGCTCTCGCGCTCGCCGAGATCGCCGTTCACATGGCGCTGGCGCCGAAGTCGAATGCGCTCTACACGGCCTACGCCGAGGCCGCGGCCGACGTGCAGGAGCGCCCGAACGAACCGCCGCCGCTCGCGATCCGCAATGCCCCGACGAAGCTGATGAAGGACGTGGGCTACGGCTCGGGCTATCGCTACGCGCACGACACCGCCGAGAAGACCGCCGGCCTTTCCTGCCTTCCGGATTCCCTCGCGGGCCGGAATTACTACCGGCCGGCTGGGGAAGGGCGGGAGAAGGAGCTCAAGGCGCGAGCCGAGGCTGTTCGGGCGCTGCGGGAAAAGCTCAGGAAGACGAGAGAGAAAGAATGAGTTGCTTCGGACGCGCTGTCCTCGTGGTCCTCTTATTTTCAAGGAATCTTTCCGTGGCGTCGCCCGCGGCGCCTGTCGGCCTGTGGCACGCCGAACTGATCCCCTCGGCGGGGCACGAGGTTTTCTTCGACCTGAAGATCGCCACGAAGGGCGCGGGGCTTTCGGCCGTGCTCGTGAACGACCGGGCCGAGCTTGCCTTCACGTCGGCTTCCTGGGACGGAACGAAGCTCACGCTCGATCTCGCGAACTACGACGCCAGGATCGTGGCGGAAATGAGGGGCGGCCGGCTCGAGGGCGGATATACGCGCGTCGTCGCGGCGGGCCTGGCCGAGGTGCCCTTTCGGGCTTCCCGCAAGGCCCGTCCGCTCGTCGCGACGCCGAAGGGCGGAGCTTCCCTCGACGGAAGCTGGGGCGTCGAGATGATTGACGGGAAGAAAACCGAGAAGCTGACGGGTGTCTTTCGCCAGAAGGGCAGCGCCGTGACGGGGACGTTCCTCTCGACGACCGGCGACTACGGCTCTCTCCACGGCACCTTCGACGGCGAGCAGCTCGTCCTGACCGTCTTCGACGGCGTCCACGTGTACCGCTTCGACGCCGAGCTGCTGCCGGACGGCACACTTGCGGGCGAGTACCGCTCGCGCACGAATCCGCCCGTGCCCTGGCGCGGAAGGCGGCTGGACGCGGCCACTCGGGGAACGTTCCTGCCGGATCCTTTCGACATCGTGAAGCCGCGGAATCCGGCCGCGCCTTACGTCGTCTCGTTCCCCGATGTCGAGGGCCGCATCGTGTCGACCTCGGATGCGCGATTTTCCGGGAAGCCGATGCTCGTGGCCTTCATGGGCACGTGGTGCCCGAATTGCGCCGACGAGGCGCCGTTTCTCCGGGATCTCGAGGCGAAGTACGGGCCGCGGGGCCTCGCGGTGGTTTCCCTGACGTTCGAGTACACGGACGAGGTGGCGCGAAACCGCCGCCAGGTGAAGCGGTTCGTCGAGCGCTTCGGCACGACGCATCCGATCCTTCTCGCGGGCACGACGAAGGACGCGGCCGCGTCTCCCGCGACGCTTCCGCTCGAGGGGTGGGAGGGCTACCCGACGACGCTCTTTCTCGACCGCCAGCATCGCATCGTGAAGATCCACTCCGGATTCGACGGCCCGGCGACGGGAGAGCGCTTCACGAAGCTGAAGAAGGAGATCGAGGTCGCGGTCGAGGCGCTTCTGAGAACGACGAGCTGACCGAGGCGTTCGCGAGTGCCTGCTCGCTGAGGACGCGATTGGCCTCGAGAACAAGCGATACCGCCTCAGTTGACCACGTTAGAGAGGTGCTCGCACTGCTCCCAGCCCGGTACCGGAGAGTTCGGGCAAGCGATGAGTTCGCCCCCGACCGACGTGTAGATGTGGCCGCATGGATGCGAGCAGCCGCCGCCGAAATTCCTGGCTTCGCCGTTGAGTAGACACTTCAGAATGCAGTGGTCGTGTGCGTTGCAGTGAGACTTAAGGAGCGAGACCCAGCACTTCTCACGCGGCGAGAGGACGACTCCAGGTTTCGGGGTGAGCGTGGCGCAGGTACCCGGCTCCGTACATTGCTTTTGCGCCTGGGCCTCGTTGATGTGCTTGCGCGAGCCAGTTGCACACGCTTCGAACGTGATCGACGCGAGTGTGACGAGCGCGTAGACGAGGCACCTCGAGAAACGTGCTTTCATTCGGGGGCCTAACGACCGGCGTTCAGCCGCTGGCACGAGCCCGCCGGGGCCGAAGGCTCCGTTGGCGGGCGAGTGACAGTCGGCTGCAACGGCTTGTTAGGCACCGCCCCCGGTCGTTCTCTGCCGGATGTTCGAACCGTGGAAGTGCGTGATGTGCCAGCCGTCCGTCGTGTGTTCGATTACGAGAGTGCGCCTGGAAGTGACCGGACCGGCGCCGGCGTCGAACGTTACGATGGCTACGCTTCCAAGGGCCTGGATGTGCACGCCCTTCGCGACGAGATGCATGTACTCGGGACCTGAGGCCTGCTGACGCAGCTCCTGGAAGAACGGGAGGAGTACGGACCGAATGGCCGCCCTGCCCACGAGTTCGGAAGGCGATGAGTCGAGCGGGAGAAACGCAGTGGCGTCGGTGGAGAAGAGGCCGATGACGGCGTCGATATCTGCGTGGTTCAGACCGGACACGAACGCCTGGAGCACTTTTGAGGGGCCGTCATCGAGCAACGCCGGCTTCTGCGTTGCGCAGGACGTGAAGATGGTGGCGAATCCGACCACCAAGGTGAAGTGAGCTGCTTGCCGCATAGAACGGGTTGCGGTGCCTAACGAATAAGTTCAGCGGCCGGCGCAGCCGGTCCGCTGCAACGCCTTGTTAGGTGGTGCCGGATCTCCTTCCTCCGCATGAAGCGTCGGAATTGCGTGTCACTCAACGACATAAACCTCGCCGGGCTCGCCAAATTGCGAAGCATCAGGATCGAGATTGAAGGCGTCGATGTACTCGACAGCGCTGACATCAGAACACGAAACGAAGGCCGATTCTAGGAGGTTGTGGACATTGACTGCCGAGCCGATGTGGTGCAGAAACGCGGCCCAGTCAAGCCGGCGCACGAAGAGTAGGTGATTCGCGCAGAATCGACGAAGCTTTCGGTTCGTCTTGAGAACCCTTGTGGGTAGCCGTACCAAGTAGCCCGAGCGTGGGATCTCTCCGCGGACCTTGAGAATGATGGGTCGATTGCGGAGTCCGTCCAGATTAACCTTCCTGAGATTGACCACCCGAAACACGGGCGCACGAAGATAAAGAGCGCGGGCTTGCGGGCTATCCAGCTCCCTGTACCGGAGGAATTCCAGGGTGTTGTCGTAGTAGGGAAGGTTCTTCGGCGGGGCGCCCTGCCGCATTCCTTCCAGCATGCGCACCAATCCCTCCTTGTTCGGACCCCAGCGTTCCGGCCAATCCAGAGTGAGGTACGGAAAGGAGATCGGCATCGTGGGTTTGAAGTGGTCGCAATAAAGAGGCACTACTTGGGTTTCGCTAAGAGCATCCTTGAGGTCTCTGACCACGAAGCCTTCTCCAAGCGTAGCACCGATCCACATCTGATTCTTCTCGATGTCGCTTGCTTCGACCAGGGCGCTGCCAAGGAATGTCTGGCTAGCCTTGTGCATGACGGCCTCACCCGCGCTGATACTGCCACGTAGTGGGAGACCGAGTTTCAGTGCCTCGCAAATGAGGTCGCTGCAACGTGCCAGGAAGGGTGCGAGATGGGTTAGCCGCGCTGGCGTCCAGAGGAGAATCGTGTCGCTGAAGTAGGCATGTCCGATTGGGGCGTAGGATCCTCCGATAGTGTAGTTGCCCGGTGACAGTTCTAGGCGGGCGAGACTCGTATATTTCGCATGCACGACAGTTCTTGCAATCAGGTCCTTGTACAGGCTGAGAATCGCTTCGGCGCCGATTCTCTGTACGAGGGCTGAGAACCCCAGGACGTCGAAGAGCGCGAGAATGTAGAAGTCCGGCAGCGCCTCGGATGGTTCAGAAGGGATCTGGGCCGGAGCAAAAGTCTCGGCGACTCGGGACTGCAAGATATTCGCGGAATCCGCAGCAGGTACGCGTGCGGTCAGGAGCACGAGGCATTCGATATCGTGTTTGCCGTCGAACCCTCCCGCCACAGGCGCAGCAAGGAGTGCTGAGTCTGCGAAGTCAGGGGTGAGCTGATCCGCGCCGACTAGCTGGCCGAGAGTGACGGGCTGGCTGAAGTCGATCAGCACCTTGCGCTCATATTCAGGGTCGTACTTGGTTTTGTCCCAAATGTCTCGACAGAGCTGAACATACTGCTCCCGTGTCATTCCGCGGGCCTCATGAGCGCGTCCATCAAGGTAGCGCTGGGCGACGGCCTCGGGAAAAACGCCTGTGTGAGTACGCTTACTCATCGCCGGAGTCGGTGCCTGAGGTCTCGCAAAGAGGACTTACGGATCGGGTTGCTTGCACCACCTAACTACTATTAGACGGCAGGCGAGGTTTCTATCGGTAGAAGCCTCCGCCGGGTCTTGCGATTGAAGTTTCTGCAGGTAGAAGCCTTTAGGTTTCTACCGGTGGAAGCGTTTTCGGGGTCGGCGTCCACGGGACCTCCTCGACCACGATCTGGATGGATCCTCTTGCGGCGCGGCTCAATCATATCCGGCTCTCTGCCTCGTGAGCACTAAAAGCTAAGCGATCCGTCCCGCACGCAGGACGAGCGGCCAGGAGATCGTCTTCTCGGCGGCGGGGTCGCCCCACGCGGCGGCAAGCCTTGGCGCGAATTCGGCGATCGGGTCGCGACCCGTTTCTTTCGCGCAGCGCTTCACGGCGGACCACGTCGAGAGGTAACCGAGTGTCCGTTCGAGGTCCCATTCGGCCGTCATCGCCACCGCCGGGACGGGGATTTCTTCGAATGGGAAGAGAAGATCGGCGTAGCGGCGGGCGACGAGCGCCCGCTCCGGTGGCCAGTAGGTCTCGACGGACTCATGAAAGCGGCGGAAGACGGCTCCCGCCTCGCCGGCCAGATCGAAGAGATCGTAGGCCCACAGGGCGATGGCGCCTCCCGGCACGGTGACCCTCTTCACCTCATCGAAGAACTTCTTCTGATCGAACCAGTGGACCGCCTGGCCGACGGTGACGAGGTCGACGGCAGCCTCCTCCAGCCCCGAATTCTCCGCGGGCGCGACGCGGTAGGTCACGCGGCGATGCGGGATGGCATGCGCGATCTGGTCCGCGCTCGCGTCCGTCGCGGTGACTTCGCCGAAGTGTTCCGCGAGACCGAGAGCGGCCTGCCCGCTCCCGGTGCCCGCGTCCCAGCAGCGGAGGTGGCGCGGTACCAGTCCCGCGATCGCCCGGAAAAGCTCGGGCGGATACGTGGGCCGGTAGCGGGCGTAGTCGCTCGCGTGGCCCGAGAAGTGATCCTTGAAAGAGGGCGCGCTCAGATCTCTTCGCGCCGGTAGTTCGGAGCTTCTTTCGTGATGATGACGTCGTGCGCGTGGCTCTCTCTCAGGCCGGCCGCCGTGATGCGCACGAATTTCGCCTTCTTGACCAGCTCGGGAAGGCTTGCCGCGCCCGCGAGGCCCATGCCCGAGCGCACGCCGCCGGTGAGCTGTGTCAGGAGCGTCGAGACGGGGCCCTTGTGAGGCACCATGCCCTCGATGCCCTCCGGCACCATCTTTCGCGGCTCTTCCTCGTCCTGGAAGTAGCGGTCGGCCGAGCCCTGTTTCATCGCGCCGAGCGAGCCCATGCCGCGGTACGCCTTGAACGTGCGGCCCTGGTAGAGGATCGTCTCGCCGGGCGCCTCGTCCGTGCCCGCGAAGAGGCTGCCGATCATCACGGAGTGGGCGCCCGCGGCGAGGGCCTTCGTGACGTCGCCCGAGAACTTGATGCCGCCGTCCGCGACGAGTGAGACGTTCGACTTGCCGAGGCCCTTCACGCATTCCTGGATCGCGTGAATCTGCGGCACGCCCGCGCCGGTGACGACGCGCGTCGTGCAGATGGAACCCGGTCCAATGCCGATCTTCACGGCGTCCGCGCCCCGGCGGATGAGATCCCGCGTGCCTTCCGCCGTTGCCACGTTTCCCGCGAGGACGGGTGTCGAGGGGAACCTTCTCTTCAGAGACTTCAGGGCGGAAAGCACGCCCTCGCTGTGGCCGTGCGAGGAGTCGAGGACGAGGATGTCGACCTTCGCGGTGACAAGCTCACGGGCGCGATCGAGGAGGTCGCTGGTGGCGCCCACGGCCGCGGCCACGCGCAGGCGTCCGAAGGAGTCCTTGCATGCACTCGGGTACTTGATCTGCTTCTGGATGTCCTTGACGGTGATGAGGCCCTTGAGATTTCCCGCCCTATCCACGACGAGCAGCTTTTCGATCCGGTGACGGTGGAGGAGCTCCTTGGCTTGCTCGAGCGTCGTGCCCGGCGGACAGGTCACGAGGTTTTCCTTCGTCATGCGTTCGGAGATGGGGAGGTCCATGCGCGTCTCGAAGCGGAGATCGCGGTTCGTCAGGATGCCGACGAGCTTGCCGCGGTCGTCCACGACGGGGACTCCCGAGATCCGGAAGTTCGCCATGACCTCGAGCGCTTCCGAGATCTTCTGGGTCGGGCGGCACGTGACGGGGTCGACGATCATCCCGCTCTCCGAGCGCTTCACCTTGTCGACCTCGGCCGCCTGGGCCTCGATCGTCAGGTTCTTGTGAATGACGCCGAGGCCGCCGTTCTGGGCCATCGCGATCGCGAGGCGCGACTCCGTGACCGTGTCCATCGCGGCCGAGAGAATGGGGATATTCAGCCCGATCCCCGGCGCGAGCCGTGTCTTCAGATCGGTCTCGGAAGGGTGCACTTTCGAGCGGGCGGGAAGGAGAAGAACGTCGTCGAACGTGAGGGCGAGCGGGATCTCCCGTTCATTCACCATGCGGATTCATACCACAACGGGGAAGCTTTTCGGTCCCGAGGCTCAGCCGACGGCGCCAGCCGCTCCGTGGCATTTCTTGTACTTCTTCCCGGAGCCGCACGGACAGGGGTCGTTCCGGCCGACTTTCGGGCCTGCGGCCTTCACCGTCGCGACCTCGAAATCGCCCCCCGCCGTGGGGTCGAACGAGCCCCGGAACTGCAGGTTCTGGTCCTGCTGCTTCGCGCGCTTCTCGAGGTCCGAGGCCGCGCGGCGCGAGGCCGTTGAGCCGCCCGCCGCCGCGACGGCGGGGGAGGGTTCGGCCTCGCGCGGGCGTGCCGCGCGCTCCACGGGTGCTTCGGCGACCTCGAAACGGAAGAGGTACTGGAGCATCTGCTCCTCGATGCCCTCCTTCATCGCCTCGAAGAGCTGGAAGGATTCCCTCTTGTACTCGACGAGCGGATCGCGCTGGCCGTAACCGCGGAGGCCGATGCCTTCCTTCAGGTGGTCGAGGCCGAGGAGGTGGTCCTTCCAGAGCGTGTCGACCGTCTGAAGCATGAAAAACTTCTCGAAGTCGCGCAACGTCTGCGCGCCGACGGCCTTCTCCTTCGCTTCGTAAGCTTCCCGCACGGCCGTGCGCAGGTTCTCCTTGATCTCCGTGTTCGTGCTGTCCGCCGTGATGCCCTTTTCGGCGGGCCGCAAGCCGTAGGTCTCGAACACGAGGTTCTCGAACGCGACCCAGTTCCACTCGGAAGAGTCCTTGCCGGCGGGGCAGTGGCGGTCGGCGTAGTCTTCCGAGACGTCCTCGGCCAGGGCGACGACGTAATCGCGCGAGAGCTTTCCGGTGAGGATCTCCTTGCGGAGCCGGTAGATCTCCTCGCGCTGCTTGTTCATGACGTCGTCGTACTCGAGAAGGTGTTTGCGGGTGTCGAAGTTGCGGCCTTCGACCTGCGTCTGCGCCCGTTCGATCGAGTTCGTCACCCAGCGGTGCTCGATCGGGACGCCCTCCTCCATGCCGAGGCGCTTCATGAGGCCCGACAGCCGGTCGGACCCGAAGATGCGCATGAGGTCGTCTTCGAGCGAGAGGTAGAAGCGTGAAGAGCCGGGGTCGCCCTGGCGTCCGGCGCGGCCCCGCAGCTGGTTGTCGATGCGGCGGGACTCGTGACGCTCGGTGCCGATGATGTGGAGGCCCCCGAGCTCGATGACCTGTTCGTGCGCCTCGGCGGTTTCCTTCTGCAGCTCCACGAGGAGCTTCTCGTACTCCTCTTCGGTCTTGTCCTTCGCCTTCTGCCGCGCGAGGTACTCGGCGTTGCCGCCGAGAAGGATGTCCGTGCCGCGACCGGCCATGTTCGTCGCGATCGTGACGGCGGCCACCTGGCCGGCCTGTGCGACGATCGTGGCTTCCTGCTCGTGGTACTTCGCGTTCAGGACGACGTGAGGCACTTTCTTCTTCTTGAGCATCGTCGAGAGAAGCTCGGATTTCTCGATCGAGATCGTGCCCACGAGGACCGGCTGGCCCTTCTCGCTCTTCTCGGCGATCTCCTCGACGACGGCCTCGAACTTCTCGCGCTCCGTCCGGTAGACGAGATCGTGCTCGTCCTTGCGGATCATGTCGCGGTTCGTGGGGATCACGACCACGTCGAGCCTGTAGATCTTGTCGAACTCGGCCGCTTCCGTGTCGGCCGTGCCCGTCATGCCCGACAGCTTGTCGTACATGCGGAAGTAGTTCTGGAGCGTGATAGTGGCGAGCGTCTGGTTTTCCTTCTCGATCTTGACGCCCTCTTTCGCCTCGACGGCCTGGTGGAGGCCGTCGGACCAGCGGCGCCCGGGCATGAGACGGCCCGTGAACTCGTCCACGATGATGACCTGGCCGTCCTTGACGACGTAGGTCACGTCCCGCTTGTAGAGCGTGTGCGCGCGGAGCGCCTGCTGGCAGGCATGCAGGAGGTCGATGTTCGTCGGGTCGTAGAGGTTCTCGACGCCGAGCAGGCGCTCGCACTTTGTGACGCCTTCCTCCGTGAGGGAGGCCGTGTGGGCCCGCTCGTCGAGGAGGTAGTCGCCCGTCGTCGTCTTGTTGCCGTATTTGTCCTTGATTTCCTCGCCCTTGACGAGCTTCGGGATGATCCGGTCGACCTTGTAGTAGAGGTCCGTCTCGCCCTCGGACGGGCCCGAGATGATGAGCGGGGTCCGCGCCTCGTCGATGAGGATCGAGTCGACTTCGTCCACGACGGCGAAGACGTGCCCACGCTGGACCATGTGCACGAGCTCGAACTTCATGTTGTCGCGCAGGTAGTCGAAGCCGAACTCGTTGTTCGTGCCGAAGGTGATGTCGCGCGCGTAGGCGTCGCGGCGCTCCTCGTCGGGCATGTCGTGCTGGATGCAGCCCACCGTGAAGCCGAGGAACCGGTAGATGCGGCCCATCCAGTCGGCGTCGCGGCGCGCGAGGTAGTCGTTCACGGTGACGAGGTGGGCGCCACGGCCCGAGAGGGCGTTGAGCGAAATGGCGAGCGTTGCGACGAGCGTCTTGCCCTCGCCCGTCCGCATCTCGGCGATCTTGCCCTCGTGGAGCACCATGCCGCCCATGAGCTGGACGTCGTAGTGACGCTGAGAGATACCGCGCCACGCGGCTTCGCGCACGAGCGCGAAGACCTCGACGAGCTCCGAGTCCAGAACTTGGCGGGACAATGCGCGCCGTTCCTCGATGTTCTCGGGAAGGGTTTTCAGCCCCTCCTGAACGCGGGCGCGGATCCCCGCCACGCGCGCGCGGATCGCGTCGTCGGAAAGGGCCTTGATCTCGGGCTCGAGCACGTTGATGGCCGCGACGCGCGGCTGCATCGCCTTCACGTCGCGCTGATGCTTGGTCCCGAATACTTTGGAGAGTGCCTTGTCGATGATCATGT